>WNFX01000420.1_pt2 | contig 41014 bp, 38 predicted proteins | sample 5400111 | NCBI WGS metagenome assembly WNFX01 (sample SAMN13153363, study PRJNA577476) | soil metagenome | isolation source: 40 cm soil or saprolite under grassland replicate 1 | place: USA:California | collected 2016-06-15
CAAACCAGCCCGCCAACCCGCCGGCCCCGAACATTGCCCGCCCGCTCGCCCGCCCCAAACCAGCCCGCCAACCCGCCGGCTCCGAACTTTGCTCGCCCGCTCGCCCGCTCGCCGGCTCGAAACCTACTTGTCGACCGGCTAGTATTGATCTCAGATGGAGGATATGCTGGGAACTAACCGGCCGTCAAGTAGGTTTTCTGAGGGTGGCGCGAGAAGATGTCTGAGGGTGGCGCGAGAAGATGAAGGATATGGCCGTCGGCGCAGCCAGATCGCCGCGCGGCGCGTCAGCGGGCGAATCCGCCGTGGCTCACGACGGCTCGCCCGCGCCAGCCAGCCCGGCGTATGGCGTTCCGGCTGACCCGGCTCTCGCAGACGCCGCGGCCGGGCGATCTGAGGCCCGTGGCAGACGTGACACCCGCGCGCGTATCCAGCAGGTCGCCGTCGAGCTTTTTACCGAGCATGGCTACGAGGGCACCTCGTTGCGCGAGATCGCCGAGCGCCTTGAGGTGACGAAGGCGGCGCTGTACTACCACTTCAAGTCCAAAGAGGACATCGTCCGCAGTCTGGTCGAGGACTATTACCGGCAGATTGACGCCCTGATCGCGTGGGGCCGCGAGCAGCCGAGGACAGCCGGGGCCAGGTCGGAGATCATCAGCCGCTACGTGACCATCGTGGCCGAGGGCGATCAGGTCTTCCGCATGCTGCACCAGAATCAGGCGGCAGTCAGCACGATGGCGTCGGCCAAGAGCCGCGGCGAGCTGTTCAAGGAGCGCATCCATTCGCTGATCGACCTGCTGACTGAGCCGGACGCGGCTCTGGATGAACGGCTCAGGGCGGCGATGGCGCTAGGCGGGATCAGCGTTGGCTGGATGTTCTTCGCCGACCAGTGTCCTGACCGTCGTCAACTCTCTGAGGCCGTGCGCCGGATCGCCGATGACATCGTCGAGGCACCGCACCATACCTGACCTGCCTTCAGCCGCACCGGGACTTGACCGGCGCCCGGCCCAGGGATGGCCAGTCTCGTGTGGAGCCGGGCCCACCAGGCCGCGGCCGCGGCGATCGGCAGGATGCGCCTGATCAGGCGCGGGGCGCGGGAGGCGGCGGTGGCGCGGACCAGGAGGCGCGGGAGGCCTGCGGGACGCGGGAGGCCTGCGGGACGCGGGAGGCGGCGGTGGCGCGGACCAGCGGGATCGTGCGGTATCGGACGGTGGTGGCCAGGGCGATCACGGTGGATGTGCGGACCACGCCGGGGACGTCCACGATCGCGTCGATGACGCGCTGCAGGTCAGCGTTGGTCCTGGCGACAACCCGGCACAGCATGTCGCCGGCACCCGTGATCGTGTGAGCCTCCAGGATCTCGCTGATCAGGGACAACCGTTCGGCCACCAGGTCGTGGCCGCCTGCCTGCCTGATCTCGAGCGTGACGAAGGCCATCACGGCGTGGCCGAGCGCCGCGGGGTCGATGTCCGGCCCGTAGCCGGTGATGATGCCGCGGGCCTGCAGTTTGTCCAGCCTGGCCTGGACCGTCCCGCGGGCAACGCCAAGCCTGCGTGAGGCCTCGAGAACTCCGATCCGCGGTTCCGCGCTCTGGATCTCGATCAGGCGGGCATCAAGATCATCGATCACTTGCCAGCCTCTCGCCGCATCATGTCCAGCTCCGCCACCGGTGAAACGATGGTACTAGACATATTGCTCAGCATGAAGCCGCATGGTTGCGCATCTTGTCCGCGCGATCGATCATGTCAGCACTGGCCGTTAGGAATGCAGCTGTGCGGGGAGCAAATCGACGCATGGCCGTCCGGAAGCCACGACGCAGGAGCGCGACATGACCGTACAAACGCAAGCCACGACCCGCGCGACGAAGTCAGCCGAAGCGTTTCCTGTGACTGGCATGGACGCGGTTGTCTTCGCCGTGGGCAATGCGAGGCAGTCGGCGCACTTCTACTCCTCCGCGTTCGGGATGCGCTGCATCGCATACCGCGGTCCGGAGACCGGCTGCCGCGACGAGGCTGCCTACGTGCTCGAGTCGGGCGACGTGCGGTTCGTGCTGCGCGGGCCGGTGCGCGGAGGAACGCCGCTCGCCAGGCATGTCGCCGCGCACGGTGACGGGGTCATCGATCTTGCCATCGGCGTTCCCTCGGCGCGAGAGGCGTTCAGGTACGCGGTCGAGCACGGTGCTACCCCGCTCGCTGAGCCGCGCGTCGAAGAGGACTCAAGCGGGCAGGTCGTGCTCGCCTCGATCGCCACCTACGGCGACACCAGGCACACCTTGGTGGAGCGCTCGGACTACGCCGGGCCCTACCTGCCTGGATACGTCGACGCCGAGCCGCTTCTGCCGCCGGACGGCGAGCCGTTCCTCACCGCTGTTGACCATTGCGTGGGCAATGTCGAGCTCGGCCGGATGGATGAGTGGGTGAACTTCTACCACCGGGTCATGGGGTTCACCAACATGAAGGAGTTCGTCGGGGACGACATCGCGACCGAGTACTCCGCTCTGATGAGCAAGGTCGTGGCCGATGGCACCCGCACCGTCAAGTTCCCGATCAACGAGCCAGCCATCGGCAAGAAGAAGTCGCAGATCGACGAGTACCTGGAGTTTTACGGCGGTCCCGGGGTTCAGCACATCGCTCTGGCGACCGATGACATCGTGGCTGCCGTGCGTCGCATGCAGGCGGCCGGTGTCACCTTCCTTCCGACGCCCGATAGCTATTACGACACCCTCGGCGAGTGGGTGGGCGACACGAGGGTGGGCATCGACGAGCTGAGGGGACTGCGGATCCTGGCCGACCGGGACGAGGACGGGTATCTGCTGCAGATCTTCACCAGGCCGGTTCAGGATCGGCCGACTGTGTTCTTCGAAGTGATCGAGCGGCACGGATCGGAGGGCTTCGGCAAGGGCAACTTCAAGGCGCTTTTCGAGGCCATCGAGCGGGAGCAGAGCCGACGCGGCAATCTCTGACCAGCCCTGATCCGGCTCGGCCCCACGGCTCGTCTTGACGCGGCATGCGCGAAGCAATGCTGGCGCCAACCGGCGAAGCCGACGGTCGGCTACGTAAAGTTTATACCTAACTACTTTACGTTACAACCCTGACTGGGCATCATGGCCATGTGACGCAGCCAACGCAGCCCGGCACCGGCTATCCGCAGCAAGCTCAGCCAGGAACCGGCCACCCGCAGCAAGCTCAGCCAGGAACCGGCTACCCGCAGCAAGCTCAGCCAGGATCGGGCTACCCGCAGCAAGCTCAGCCAGGAACCGGCCACCCGCAGCAGCCGCCGCCGGCGCCGTACCCGACCGCTCCGGGGCCGGGCGGCGGGTATCCGGGCGGCCGCGACCCGCGGCTGGCCGAACCCTGGCGGCGGCTGGTGGGCTGGATCGTCGACGGCCTGATCATCTCCATCGTCGGTGCCGCGCTCTGGATCCCGCTGGCGATCTCGTTCGCCAACCGCGTATCCGACGTCACCAGCACCTATCCGAACTCGAACGCCCCTGGCGCCCAGGCCGCGTACAACCATGTGATCACGGAGACCGCCGGATCCTTCGTGCTCGTACTGGTGGCGACGTTCTGCATCTCGATCGGTTACTACTGGCTGCTCACCGGCGTGTGGGGGACCACGATCGGCAAGCGACTTGTCGGCACCTGGGTGGTCACCTCTAGCGGCTGGGCGAAGGTGGGCATGGGCGCGGCCTTGATCCGGGCAGTGGTGTTCGTGGTGGTCGGCGAGATCGTGCCGCTCTTCTTCCTGATCGACAACCTCTGGCTGCTCTGGGACCCGCAGCGGCAGTGCCTGCACGACAAGGCCGCGAGCACGGTGGTGGTCAAGAGCACCGCGGTCGGCCGCTAGCCATCCTGCCCAGGGCGCGCTCAGCCGCCTGCCACGGGCGCGCTCAGCCGGCGGCCCGCGCCGCGCTCAGTCACCGGTCCAGTATCGCTGGCCAGCCATGATCAGGGCGGCGGCGCCGACCAGCCCGGCGCTCTGGCCGAGCGCCGCCGGCACCACCCGCACCTCGCGGGCGAAGTCGAGCATGGCGTGCGCGGCCAGCGCCTCCTGCAACGGGTCGAACAACAGCGCACCGGCCTGAGACAGCCCGCCGCCGATCGCGACGACTTCGAGGTCGCACAGGTTCGTGGCCGAGGCAATCGCTATGCCGAGCGCCCGGCCGGCCCGCCGCATCGCCGCAAGGCCGACCTGATGGCCCGCAGCGGCGTCCGCGGCCAGTTCCTTCGCGCTCATTCCGGCCTGGCCTGGGCGCCAGCCTTCCGCTTGCGCCCAGCTGACCAGACCGGGACCGCGGGCGATGGCTTCCAGGCAGCCCCGGCCGCCGCAGACGCACAACGGGCCGTCCTCCGGATCCACGACCACGTGCCCGATGTGCCCGGCGTTGCCTGACGCGCCGGCGATCAGCTGATCGCCGAGTATCAGGCCGCCGCCCACGCCGGTGGACACCACCATGCCGAGCACGTTGTGCCGGCCGCGGCCCGCGCCGCGCCAGTGCTCACCGGCCGCGACGCAGATGGCGTCGTTGTGCACCCGTACCTGGACGCCGGCGTACCTGTCGGCCAGCCGCTGCCGGAGCGGGAACGCCCGCCAGGCCGGGATGTTCAGCGGAGAGACAAGCCCGGCTGGCCATTCCATCGGGCCGCCGCAGCCGCAGCCAAGCCCGGCGATCTCCGACGGGCCGATCTTGGCCGCCTCGAGCACCTGGCTGAGCAGCGAAGCGACCGTGCTCCACAGTTGCTCGGCATCCACATCGTGCGGAGTCGGAACCTGCGTCCAGGTGATCAGGCGACCGCCAGGCTCGGACACGCCGGCTGCGATTTTGGTCCCGCCGATGTCCAGGGCCAGGACCGGTCCGGTTGCCGCCATGTTGGCCTCCCCTAAGATGCGACCAGGCCGCATTGCACATAGTGTCGAACAGTGCAGCCAAGAAGCCAGCCCCCGTCAGCCACAGCTGTCACAGCCGCTCCCGCGATCAAGACGCTCGGCGAACTGCGCGCGAGCGGCCATGAGTCCACGAGCGTCAAGGACGAAGTACGGCGGAACCTGCTGGCCAAGCTCCGCGCGGGCGACGACCCGTTCCCCGGCATCCTCGGGTTCGGCGCGACGGTGCTCCCGCACCTTGAGCGCGCCCTGATCGCCGGGCACGACGTCATCCTGCTCGGCGAGCGCGGCCAGGGCAAGACCCGGCTGATCCGCACCCTGACCGGCCTGCTCGATGAGTGGTCGCCGGCGGTCACCGGATGCGAGATCAACGATCACCCGTATGCCCCGGCCTGCGGGCGATGCCGTCGGCTCGCCGCCGAGCTTGGTGACGACCTACCGGTCAGCTGGCGGCACCGGACCGACAGGTACGGCGAGAAGCTCGCGACGCCAGATACCAGCGTCGGTGACCTGATCGGCGACATCGATCCGGTGAGGGTGGCCGAAGGCCGGACGCTCGGCGATCCAGAGACCATTCACTACGGGCTGGTGCCGCGTACCAACCGGGGCGTGTTCTGCCTGAACGAGCTCCCCGACCTGGCCGAGCGCATCCAGGTATCGCTGCTGAACGTGCTCGAAGAGCGGGACATCGCGGTTCGCGGCTACGCCCTGCGGCTCCCGCTTGACCTGATACTCATTGCCAGCGCGAACCCGGAGGATTACACCAACCGTGGCCGGATCATCACCCCGCTCAAGGACCGGTTCGGAGCGGAGATCCGCACCCACTATCCGCTGTCGCTCGACGCGGAACTGGCCGTGGTGCGGCAGGAGGCACAGATCGCCTGGGGCGGCCAGGTTCCCGATGCGGTGCTCCCCCGCCACCTGGTCGAGGTGATCGCCAGATTCACCCGGCTGGTGCGCGCCTCGCCTGCGGTGGATGCCAGGTCAGGAGTCTCCGCGCGGTTCGCGATCGCCGCCGCTGAGGCGGTCGTCGCCGCCGCGGTGCGGCGGGCGGCCATCACCGGCGAAGAACAGCCCGTGGCCAGGATCTGCGATCTCCCTGCCATCATCAGCACGCTGCGCGGCAAGGTGGAGTTCGAGGTGAGCGAGGAGGGCAGGGAGGCCGAAGTGCTTGAGCACCTGCTGCGCCGCGCCACCGCCGAGGAGTTCCGCGCCCGGCTGGGCAGCGCCGATCTGAGCGGCCTGCTCGGGCGGTTCGCCGAAGGCGGCGTTATCGAGTCCGGTGACCTCCTTCCGGCCGGCGAGCTGCTGCGCCGGATCGGCGAGGTGCCCGGCCTGGCCAAGATCATGGAGCGGCTCGACGCCGGGGGCGGGGAGTCGTTCGGCCAGGCCGCCGCGGCGCTTGAGTTCGCGCTCGAGGGGCTATACCTGATGCGCAGGCTTTCCAAGGATGTCATCGATGGCGGCGCGATCTACCGCACCTAGCGACCCAGACCGTACCGGGGAAGGCAGGGCCCCCGATGAAGGCACAGGGGCAGGGCCCCCGATGAAGGCACAGGGGCGGGAAGGCGGGGCACAGTGAGCGGTTACCGGTACGGCCCGTACCACGGCGGTCCTGACCCGCTGGAACCGCCATACGACGTGCGCGGCGCCGTTGACGCGCTCGGCGAGGCCATCCTGGCCGGCGAGGACGCGGCGAGCGCGCTCCGTGACCTGCTCAGGCAGGGTTTCGCCGATCGCCGCGGCCTTGATGACCTGCTCCGCCAGGTCCGCGACCGGCAGCGTGACCTGCGCAGAAGCGGCCGCCTCGACGGCATACTCGAGCAGGCGAGGGCGCTGCTTGACACCGCGATCGGGCAGGAGCGGGCCGAGCTGTTCCCCGATCCGAGCGATGCCGCGCGGATGCGCGAGGCCGAACTCGACGCGCTGCCTTCCGATACCGCCCAGGCGATCAGGCAGCTTGCCGACTACCAGTGGCAGAGCCCGGCGGCCGCCGCGACCTTCGAGCAGCTGAAGGAACTGCTGCGGCGCGAGGTGCTCGACAGCCAGTTCCGCGGCATCAAGCAGACCATGGCCGAGCCCGACCCCGAGGCGATGCGCCGGGTCAGGGAGATGATGGCCGCGCTCACCGACATGATCGAGGCCGACGCAAGGGCCGAGCACACCCAGCAGGACTTCGACGCGTTCATGGCGCAGTACGGGGAGTTCTTCCCCGAATCGCCGGAGAACCTGGAGCAGCTCGTCGATTCGCTCGTGCGCCGGATGGCGGCCGCGCAGCGGCTGCTGAACTCGCTCAGCGACGACCAGCGGGACGAGCTGGCCGGGCTGATGGCCCAGACGCTCGAGGATGCCGGACTGGCGGCCGAGATGGCCAGGCTGGCCGATGCGCTGCGGACCCGCCGCCCCGAAATCGACTGGGACGGCCAGCGCGGCGAGCGGATGACCGGCCACGACCCGCTCGGTCTGGGCGACGCGACCACGGCGCTTGCCGAGCTCGCCGACCTCGCCCAGCTCGAGGAGGCGATGCGGCAGGACTACCCGGGCGCCAGGCTGGACGACGTCGACGAGGAGGCGGTCAGGCGCGCGCTCGGCCGCCAGGCGGTCGATGACATGGAGGCGCTCCGCCAGATCGAGCGGGAACTGCAGCGGCAGGGCTACCTGCAGGGCAGCGAGGACAAGCTGGAGCTCACCCCGAAGGCCGTGCGGCGACTCGGCGATACCGCGCTGCGTAAGGTGTTCGCGAAGCTGGCCGAGGGCGGTTACGGCGATCATGATCAGCATGACGTCGGCCAGGCCGGCGAGCTGACCGGGGCCACCAGGCCATGGCGGTTCGGGGACGAGCAGCCGATCGATACGGCGGCGACGGTACGCAATGCCCTGCTCCGCGGCGGTGTGCCAGGCATCACGGCCGACCGCCGACCTGGAGCCGCCGACCGCCAGCCACGCGCGGCCGACCGCCGACCAGGCCCGGCGGGCCAGGGCGCCGCAGGCCACGGCGCCGCAGGCCACGGCGCCGCAGGCCACGGCGCCGCAGGCCAGGGCACGGCTGACGGGGGTGGCGCGCCCGGCGGACTGCCACAGGTACGGCTGTCGGTCAGTGACTTCGAAATCGGGGAGACCGAGCGGCGCACCTCCGCTGCCGTGTGCCTGCTTGTCGACCTGTCCTATTCGATGGCGCTGCGCGGGACCTGGGGAGCGGCCAAGCAGACCGCCCTGGCGCTGTACTCGCTGGTCAGGACCAGGTTCCCGCAGGACTCGCTGCAGGTGATCGGATTCTCGAACTACGCCAGGGAACTGCGCGAGACCGACCTGGCCGCGCTCGGCTGGGACATGGTGCAGGGCACGAACCTGCATCACGCGCTGGTGCTTGCCGGAAGGTTCCTCGACCGCAGACCCGAGCATAATCCGGTGGTGCTGATCATCACCGACGGCGAGCCCACCGCCCACTTGCTCAGGGACGGCAGGTCCTGGTTCGACTGGCCGCCGTCACCTGAGACGCTTGAGCTGACCATGGCCGAGGTCGATAAGATGACCAGGCGCCAGGCGACGCTCAACATTTTCATGCTCGCTGACGACGAACGGCTGACCATGTTCGTTGACGAGGTAGCAAGGCGCAACGGCGGCCGGGTGCTCAGGGCGATGCCCGACAGCCTCGGTGAGTACGTCGTCAGCGACTTCCTGCGGTCCAGGCGAGCGCGAAGCAGATAGGGCTGATATTGGTCGCATTCGTGAACTAAGCCCGTGAAAGGCTCCGGCTCGTAGTACGGTGCCGCACGTAGTCGTCTCCGGCATTGAGCGCGCAGCCGCCAGCCGAAGGTCAACAGGGAGTTCTCCGAGGAGGATGAAGTGAGCAGTGAAGGCGTGACAGGCAGCGGCTCGAAGCAGCTTGTCGTGATCCTGGCGGTGATCGGCGTGCTGGCGATCATCGTCGGCGTGCTTTACATCGTGGCAGGCTCGTCGTTGCCGAGCTTCATGACGGCAGGCAGCCACGTGCACAAGGGCAACCACCTGGCCCGCGGCAGCGTGGCCGGCGTGATCGGCATACTCGCGCTGGTCGGCGCCTGGATCATGAAGCGGCGCGGCTGAGCAGGCAGTTCCTGCCAGGCGACGCTGGCCCGCCCGAACGCCTACGGTAACGCCGGTGCGCCAGGCCCCGGCCTGGCACCCGCCTGCACCGGCATGATCCGCACGTCGCAGCAGAATTCCGGTGGCATGGTCCTAGACTCGCCCCATGTCTCTTGCTACCGACGCGATGACATTCCCGCAGCACCTCGTTCTCTGGCTGCACGTGGCATTCGCCATTTTCACGGTCGGCCCGGTCACCCTGGCGATCATGTCGACGCCGCGATACATCAGGCGGCGCAACGCCCAGGTGGTGCGCTACCTGTCCAGGATCACCTTCGTGTTCACTATCGGGTCGCTCGGCGTCCTCATCGCCGGGGCCGCGATCGGCCAGATGCTGAAGATGGCCAGCAAACCCTGGCTGATCGTATCGGCCACCCTCTTCCTGGTGGCGATCGTGCTGCTGGTGCTGATCGGCAGGGATCAGCGGCGCGCCATCAGGTTGCTTGACGAGGCGGCGGAGCACGCCGCGGGCCAGACGGTCGGCCAGCCAACTGCTCAGGCCGGATCGCCGCCAGCGCAAGCAGCGGACGCCGCCGAAGCGGGCCCCGCCGGGCCGGGCACGCCGACCGCCGCGGCCCAGGGAGCGGACGCACCCCAGGCCGGTGCCGCCGCCGCGGGCCCCGCGCCCGATCTGGCGACGGTGGAACGCGGCCGTATCGCCATGCTCGGCGGCGTCGTCAGCCTGATCTACCTGGTCATCCTGGTGCTGATGGTCTGGAACGGCTAACCGGCGATGCGGCCGGGCGGTCCTGCCATGGCCGAGGTCCCGGCGGTCGGCATCGGCGGCCGCCCGCTGACGGCAGGCCGCTGACGGCCGCCGCCACCGGGCTTGCGTGATTTCGCCAGGTCGTTCCGCACTCAGCCGAGCGCGGCGCGCAGGTCCTCGATCAGGTCGTCGCAGCTCTCGATGCCGACCGACAGCCGGATCAGGTCGGCCGGCACCTCAAGCGGCGACCCGGCCACCGAGGCGTGCGTCATCCTGCCCGGGTGCTCGATCAGCGACTCCACGCCGCCGAGCGACTCGCCGAGGGTGAACAGCCTGGTCCGCCCGCAGGTCCGCAGCGCGGCCTGCTCGCCGTCGGCGTGCCGGAACGACACGATCCCGCCGAAGCCCCGCATCTGCTTGGCCGCCACCTCGTGGCCGGGATGGGCGGCCAGCCCCGGATAGTAGACTCCGGCGACGCGCGGGTGGCTGCCGAGCATGTCCGCGACCCGCGCGCCGTTGGCGCAATGCCGGTCCATCCGTACGCCAAGCGTCCTGATGCCGCGCAGCGTCAGCCAGGCGTCGAACGGGCCGCCGGCCGAGCCGGTCGCGTTCTGGCTGAATGCGAGCCGCTCGCCAAGCTCGGCGTCGGCCACCACCAGCGCTCCGCCGACCACGTCGGAATGGCCGCCAAGGTACTTGGTCGTCGAATGCATGACCACGTCGGCACCGAGCGCCAGCGGCTGCTGCAGGTAGGGCGAGGCGAACGTGTTGTCCACGGCAAGCAGCGCCCCGGCCGAGCGGGCAAGCTCCGCAAGCGCGCCGATGTCGGCGATCGACAGCAGCGGGTTGGTGGGCGTCTCCACCCAGATCAGCGCCGCGCCGCTGCCCGCCAGCGCCGCGCGGACGGCAGCGGTGTCTGACACCGGCACGGGCTGGTAGGTCACTCCCCAGGCTGTGAAGATTTTATCGAACAACCGGTACGTGCCGCCGTAGGCATCATGCGGGATGAGCACGTGGTCACCGGGGCGCAGCACGGTGCGGAGCAGGCAGTCCTCCGCGGCCATGCCAGAGGCGAACGCTAGTGCCCTGGCCCCGCCTTCCAGCGCCGCCAGGCATTCCTCAAGTGCTCCCCTGGTCGGGTTGGCCGTGCGGGAGTACTCATATCCGGCGATCCAGCGCCCAGGGCCGGTGGCGGCACCGCCGCGCAGCCCGCCGACGCCATCCTGGGCGTAGGTGGACACCTGGTAGATCGGCGGCACTACGGCGCCGGTCAGCGGGTCTGGTTCCTGGCCGGCGTGGATCGCCAGGGTGTCGAAACCGCCCATCGCGTACGTGGAGTCCATGTGCGAAGTCTTTCTCAGCGGCGCGCGGCCCGGCCACGCGGGGCGGGCTACGCGGGACTTGCCAGGAAGGTCAGCACATCTTGCCTGGTGATCATTCCCGTGGGCTTGCCGTCGACGAGCACCACGGCGGCGCCGGCCTTCTCCAGCGCCGCCACCGCCGCGCTGATCGGCTCGCCAGAGCCGATCATAGGCAGCGGTGCCGACATGTGCGCCGAGACCGGCTCGTCCGGCGTGGCTCTGCCGGTCACCAGCAGGTCAAGCAGGTCGCGCTCGGTAATCGAGCCGATCACCTCGGCCGCCATCACCGGCGGTTCCTCCTTGAGCACAGGAAGCTGCGAGACGTCATACTCGCGCAGCGTCCCGATGACCGCGCGAACCGACTCATCGGGATGCGCGTGCACGAAGAGCGGCAGCTGGTCGCGCTTGCGATCGAGCACGTCGGCTATCCGCGGCTCGGCCGTTTGCGAGGTGAGGAAGCCGTAGTCGGCCATCCAGTCATCGTTGAAGATCTTCGACAGGTAACCTCGGCCGCCGTCGGGCAGCAGCACGACGATGATGTCGCCGGGTCCGGCCTGCTCGGCCGCCCGCAGCGCGGCGACCACAGCCATCCCGCACGAGCCGCCGACGAGCAACGCCTCCTCGCTGGCCAGGCGCCTGGTCATCAGGAATGAATCCGCGTCGCTGACCGCGATCACCTGATCGCAGATCCCCTTGTCGTAGGTATCGGGCCAGAAGTCCTCGCCGACGCCTTCGACCAGGTAGGGGCGGCCGGTGCCGCCGGAGTACACCGATCCCTCCGGGTCGGCGCCGATCACCGTGACCCGGCCGGCCGACGCCTCCTTGAGGTACCGGCCGGCCCCGGAGATCGTGCCTCCGGTGCCGATTCCCGCCACGAAATGGGTGACCCTCCCGTCGGTCTGGGTCCAGATCTCCGGGCCGGTGGTGAGGTAGTGCGACTGCGGGTTGGCCGGGTTCGCGTACTGGTTCGGCTTCCAGGCACCGGAGATCTCGGCGGCCAGCCGGTCAGAGACGCTGTAATAAGAGTCCGGTGACTCGGGCGAGACCGTGGTCGGGCAGACAACCACCTCGGCGCCGTAAGCCCGCAGCACGCTGATCTTGTCCGGCGCGACCTTGTCGGGACAGACGAAGACGCACTTGTAGCCCTTCTCCGCGGCCACGATCGCCAGCCCCACGCCGGTATTGCCCGATGTCGGCTCGACGATGGTGCCGCCAGGCCGCAGCTGACCGGATTCCTCGGCCGCCCGCACCATCCGCAGGGCGATCCGGTCCTTGACCGAGCCGCCGGGATTGACGTACTCGACCTTGGCGAGCACCGCGGGCGGCTGGCCCGCGCCGCGGCGCTGAGCCAGCTGCCGGGTCACCATGCGCAACCTGACCAGGGGCGTGTTGCCGATCAGATCGACCAGCGACTCGTGCACCTGCATCGGATCCTCCTGCTTCGCTCTCGCGCTACGACGCTATCCCACCGAACCGGAGTGCCGAGCGGACCAGCACGCAAAAACAACTACCGACCGTGCCTTCACTGTTACACTCTGTTCGCCTAGATGGACGGCCGTCTCGGCCACCTGGGGGGAGTTCCGCAGTCATGTACTTGGTCGGCCACGATGTGGCACGCACTGTCGGCCAGCACCGCGGTACCGCGTCGCCCGGCCCCGATTTCCGTCAGTACCGGGCGGCGGTCGCCGAGCTCGTGACGGAGATCCGCCGCGGCGCCGAGCAGGACGGCAGGTCCGCGGAGCGGATCCTGCTCGGGCGCCTGGACGAGAGGCCGTTCACCGTTGTCCTGGCGGCGACCCCGGCCGGGCACGACGCCACCGCCGGGCAGCTGCTTACCGAGGTCCGGGACTACCGGCAGGATCCGCGGTGCACGGCGGCGGGTCTGGCCGGGCTGGTCAGGATCGCGATGCTCGCCCAGATCGACACCATCTGGTGGGGCCGGATGCCCGCATACCAGACAGACTCCGACGTGCTTGAGTCATCTGATCTGGTCGACCTGGACGAGCTGCGGCTCTCCGGCCAGCTGCGCTTCAGTTACCGCAGTCAGCCGGCCACGCTGCTGACCAGGGCCGCGCGCTCGGCGGAGCGGCACACCTGGCCTCGCCGGGCGCCGCGGACGGCCGGCCTGTGGCTGCCCAAGGGCCGGCCGCAGGTGGTGGCGTGGCTGGATCAGCTCGCTGCCGAGTTCGCCGAGATCTCCCCGCCTGGCACGCCTTGGCTCTGGGTGAACAGCCTGGCCAGGAGCGTCGCGCACCAGCGCCATCTGAAGACGCTCGGCTACCTGGCGCTGCTGCCGAGTTCGCATTGCGTCGGCTATGGCGCGGACATCGAGATGGCCTGGTACCGGCGGTTCCGCGCGCACCGGGTGCTGCGCGGCCTGCTGCTTGACCGCCAGCGGGCCGGCGAGGTCAACGTCATCAACGAAGGCCAGGCCTGGCACGTGTGCCTGAGCCCGCAGGTGGTCGCCGGCCCGCGGCGAGTGCTCCGGCCGCAGCTGAGCAGCTGACCCCGCGGTGTGCGGGATCGCCCTGATCGCGGGTCCTGGCGCTGATCAGGCGACGTTCAGCGGGATGCTCGCGGCGGCCGGGCCACGCGGCGAGATCGACGAGATCAGCTGCACGGGCACGGTGCTGGCCGGCACCAGGCGGCTGCGGATCGTGGACCGCGACCACGCGGTGCAGCCGTGGACATCACCCGATGGCCGCTGGCTGCTCTGCTTCAACGGCGAGATCTTCAACTACTCCGAGCTCCGCGCCGAGCTCAGCGATCTCGGACGCGCGTTCCGCAGCCGCAGCGACACCGAGGTAGTGCTTGAGGCGTTCGGCCAGTGGGGCACCGACGCGGTGCGCAGGTTCCGCGGCGAGTTCGCCTTCGCCATCGTGGACCGGGCGCAATGCCGGACATACCTGGCGCGTGACCTGCTCGGCGTCAAGCCGCTGTACTGGTCGATCCGCGCGGGCTGCCTGCATGTGGCATCGGAGGTCAAGGCACTTGTCCCGGTCGCTCGCCCGGTCAGCCAGGTGCCGCCTGGCCAGCACGGCTGGGCGGGCCAGGGGCAGCCGCCGGTCCTGGCGCCCTACGACGACCTGGCACGGCTGGGCGCGGGCAGCGCGCCGGTCACCGATCCGGCGCAGGCGGCCAAGCTGGTCAGGCTGGCGTTCGAGGACAGCGTCCGGGTCCGGGTGGACACCGACCTGACCGTGGGGGTCATCCTGTCCGGCGGCCTGGACAGCTCGCTCACGCTGCTGCAGGTCGCCGCCATGCACCCGGACTGCGTCGCGTTCACCGTCGGAGCACCGGGCAGCGAGGACATCGGCTACGCCCGCAGGCTCTGCGCCCAGCTCGGCATCCCGCATGAGGTGATCGAGGTCGCACCCCGGCAGATCCGGCTGGCGGACATCCGTGAGGCGATCAGGATGTGCGAGCTCACCGAGTACGGCGACATCATCAACGCGGTGGTGTCGGTGCCGCTGTTCCGGCGGGTCAGCGAGCGCGGGATCAAGGTGGTGCTGACCGGCGACGGCTCGGACGAGCTCTTCGGCGGGTACCCGATGTACCAGCGGACCGGGCCAGGGCAGGCACGGCGGCTGTTCCTGCACAAGCTCGCCAATCTGGGCCGGACCGAGCTGCAGCGGGTCGACCGGGCCAGCATGGGCCACGGAGTCGAGGCCCGGGTGCCGTTCCTTGATGTCCGCATGGTGGAGCTCGCGATGCGGCTGCCGATGGACCTGAAGGTGCGCGACGGGGTCGAGAAGTGGATACTGCGCGAGGCGTTCGCCGACGCGCTGCCCGGATACATCTGCCAGCGGCCGAAGAACCCGCTGTCGCACTCTTCCGGCCTGCACGAGCGGGCCAGGATCTACCGGCCGCTGTTCGCGCGGCTGCACCGGTCCTTCGGCTATCACCTGCACGAGCCGGTGCGGCGGGACTTCTCGTCGCTGCTTGAGGCGTGCGGCGGCGATCTCGACCTGGCGAAGGCGGCCGCGCCGCAGGACTACCGCCCTCGCGAGCACGCCAGGGACTTCGCCGGTGCCGCCCGGTGGAACGCCGCGGCCCTGATCGGCTCGCTGGTCGCCGCCGGGCGGGGCGGCGCTCGCCATCCGAGCCAGGCCCGCGACGCACGACCCGCGAGCCAGGCCGGCGGCGCACGACCCGCGAGCCAGGCCGGCGGCGCACGACCCGCGAGCCAGGCCGGCGGCGCACGACCCGCGAGCTAGGCTGGCAGGGCTCGAACCGCGAGCTAGGCTGCTGTGCAGTAGGGGTAGCTGTCCGGTCTCGCCAGGGAGCCAGCCATGCCTGAGGCAGTCGTCGTCGCCGTCGCTCGCTCACCGATCGGCCGGGCATCCAAGGGGTCGCTGATCAGCATCCGGCCCGATGACCTCGCGATCGCAATGATCAAGGCAGTCCTGGCGAAGGTGCCCGAGCTTGACCCCGCCGACATCGAGGACCTGATGCTCGGCTGCGGCCTGCCCGGCGGCGAGCAGGGCTACAACATGGCCAGGGTGATCGCCGTGATGCTCGGCTACGACCGGCTGCCGGGCACCACGATCACCAGGTACTGCTCGTCCTCGCTGCAGTCGACCAGGATGGCGTTCCACGCGATCAAGGCCGGCGAGGGCGATGTGTTCATCTCGGCCGGCGTCGAGTGCGTGAGCAGGTTCTTCAAGGGCAGCAGCGACGGCGCGCCTGACACCAGGAACCCGGTGTTCGAGCAGGCGCAGGCGCGAGCCGCCGCCCGCGCCCAGGGCGGCGCTGACACCTGGCACGACCCGCGCGAGGACGGCCAGCTCCCCAATGTCTACGTCGCGATGGGCCAGACCGCGGAGAACCTCGCGCAGCTCCGCGGGATCAGCAGGACCGAGCAGGATGAGTTCGGCGTACGCTCGCAGAACCTGGCGGAGAAGGCGCTGGCCGACGGCTTCTGGCAGCGTGACATCATCCCGGTCACGATGCCAGATGGCAGCGTGGTCGTCGCGGACGACGGCCCGCGGCCCGGTACCACCATGGAGAAGGTGGCCGGGCTTAAGCCGGTGTTCCGGCCGGACGGGACGGTGACCGCCGGCAACTGCTGCCCGCTGAACGACGGCGCGGCCGCCGTCATCGTGATGAGCGACCGCAAGGCCGCCGACCTCGGGATCACCCCGCTGGCGCGGATCGTCTCCACCGGGGTCACCGCGCTCTCACCGGAGATCATGGGGCTCGGGCCGGTTGGGGCTTCCCGCCAGGCGCTGGCCAGGGCCGGCCTGACGATCGACGACATCGATCTGGTGGAGATCAACGAGGCCTTCGCCGCGCAGGTCATCCCGTCGTACCGGGACCTTGGCATTGACATCGGCAAGCTGAACGTGAACGGCGGCGCGATCGCGGTCGGGCACCCGTTCGGGATGACCGGGGCGCGGATCACGTCCACGCTCCTGAACAGCCTGCAGTTCCACGACAAGACCTTCGGCCTGGAGACAATGTGCGTCGGCGGCGGCCAGGGCATGGCGATGATCTTCGAGCGGCTCTCCTGACCTGCCCCAGGGCGGCGGAACGCCCGATTCGCCTGGCCTGCCGCGTCCATCCAGCGGTCGCGTAACGGAAGCGTCACGTTCGCCTCTTGCCATGAGCCCTGCGAGGGTGCAGGCTCGGATCAGGAAGATCTCGGCCCTGGAGGTGCCCCTTGTCCTTGATCCACTCACCGGAGATGCACAAGAACCTGATCGCGCGGATACCGCGGGTCACCGGCAGTGATCTCAGGGAGTGGTTCAACCGGCTGGAGTCCGGACCATCCTTCATACGGCACACCGAGCGGGCTCATTGGCTTGCGGACGAGCATGGTCTCACGCACGGTTACGCGGCCGCGATCGTGCACGAATACGAGCTACAGCGGCGCACCAGGCTGAACAGCGCCTGATACTCTCTGGCATGGATCTTGATCATGCCCGCGACTTCTTGCATGCCCACCACTGGGCGGTTCTCGCGACGACCCGTACGGACGGGCGCCCGCAGCTTTCACCGGTCACGGCCGGCCTCGGCGACGACGGCCGGGTGCTGATCAGCACCCGGCAGACCGCCATGAAGACCAAGAACATTGAGCGTGATCCCCGCGCGTCGCTCTGCGTGTTCACTGACCAGTTCTTCGGTGAGTGGATCCAGGCAGAGGGCACCGCCGAGATCATCCGGTTGCCCGAGGCGATGGACCTGCTTGTCGACTATTACCGCCGGGTCTCCGGTGAGCATCCCGACTGGGATGAGTACCGGGCCGCGATGAATCGCGACCGCAGGGTGATACTCGCAATTACGCTGAGCCGGGCCGGCCCGGATCGCAGCGGCTGACCGGCCACCGGCCGGAAGTTCACCCGCTGTCGCCAGCGCATCAGGCACGCGCCGCACTCGGCAGGCCGGCTACGTTCGCCCGCACTCGGCAGGCCGGCTACGTTCGCCGCACTCGGCAGGCCGGCACGTTCGCCCGCACTCGGCAGGCCGGCTACGTTCGCCCGTTACCGGCCGCATCCGGCACGCCACCCGACGCCGGCGTCACCGTCCGCACTCGGCACTCCAGCCGCACCACCGGTCACCGAGGCACCAGCGGGCGCTCTGGATCGGCCTGCCGGTCATTGGCCGATAGCCATTGACGCGTCTGGCATTGATGAGGTATGCCGTTCGGCACCTGACCAGTTGCCCGTGTTGACTCGCCAGTCCCATGACCTGCCGGTCGCCTTGAGCCAGTACCGCACCCGTTGACCGATTGCGTCACAGCATTTAACATATCGGGCATACGGATCGTCAGCACGCCAGTTCGCGCCGGCGAGTTCCGCGATTCCTCATACAGAGTGGCGTAATTGACGAGTCGCTGCTGAATGGCCATTTAACTCAATTAGTGAACCGCGGTTATGTAGCGGGGACGACACGGCCGCCGAGCGCGGACGACCATGCCGATGGCCGCACCAGATGAGTTCTCCTGCTGGCCCCTGCCCGCCCTTCGGGCTCTCGCGGACTAGCCGCGTCGCGGGCAGATCTGGGACCACGTCGGCCCAGCCTCGCTCGCCGGCTCGTTGACCAGGGTTAACTCGGCAGTTGCCCGGGTGGCGCCGCCTCGGGGAGCAGGTTCGCCCGGTTCGCTTGGGGCACGCCCGCCTGGCCGTGGCCGACCTGTGCTTGCCGGTGTCGCCGACAGCCGGCTGGCGGCCGTGCCGAGCCGACGGACCCGCCTGTCCGGCGGCGCCTGCTGGTGCAGCGTACCCCCGGTCGGGGTCGAACCGACACTGGCACCCTTTTAGGGGGTTGGCCTCTTCCTTTGGGCTACGGGGGCGCGAAAATCGTACCCCATCGTACGGAGATTATTCAAAGGCTTCTTAGAAGCGGTCATCTGGATATGTTGGACCACCAAGCACGCAATTTGCGGGTCGGCACAAGTGGGCGGCGGTCCTTTATCGCTTCATTCTCACGCTATGCATACGTGCCGCTACGATGTGGCGGGCGAATGCACGTGCATACGCCCGGGGTGAACCGTTCTGGATGGCGGCTGGGGATAACCGGTCAAGATAGGCCGGCGTGCTCGCGAGCGCGCAGGAAGACCGCATCAAGCATGGGGCCGGTGACCCGGCCGGTAAACGTGTTCTGCTGGCTCGGGTGATAGCAGCCGATGACCAGCAGCGAGCCGCCATCGCAGGGCAGGGGGACCTCGGCTCCGTGGCCGAAGGCCGGCCTGCGGGCCGGCGTCAGGTAGCCGGCCATGCGGAGCTGCCGCCAGGCCGCCTGCCAGGCGAAGTGGCCAAGGCATACGATGGCACGCAGTCCCGGCGCCACCATGGCAAGCTCGGCGGCGAACCACGGCGCGCAGGCGTCGCGCTCGGCGACGGATGGCTTGTTCTGCGGCGGCGCGCACCGGACCGCGGCGACCATCCTGAGCCCGAGCAGGCGCTGCCCGTCTCCGGCCGCGGTGCTGGTCTGCTGTGCGGCAAGGCCGCACCGCCAGAGCGAGTCGAACAGCACGTCGCCGCTTCGATCGCCGGTAAAGATCCGCCCGGTTCGGTTGCCGCCGTGGGCGGCAGGCGCCAGCCCGACGATCAGGACCGCCGGCCGGTCAGCGCCCCAGCCTGGAACCGGCCGGCCCCAGTACTGCTCGGCCGAGAAGGACCGCCGCCGCTGGTCGGCTACCCGTTCCCGCCAGCCGACCAGGCGCGGGCAGGCGCGGCATACCGACTGCCTGGCCACCAGCTCGGCGAGCGTGCCCGCGCTCGCGGCCAGCGCGCTGACCTCGGCGGCGTCGTGCGCCACCGGAGTGGCTGCCGTTGCCAGGTCGCCAGGCCACCCGGTTCCCGCCGGTGCGATCATCGCAGCCGCGACGGCCCGGTAACGATCGACCAGGCGATGCCGTCCAGGATGTCGTGCTCGCTGGCGACAAGCTCGGCGAAGCCGAACTGGCTCATGATCCGGTCGAGGATCAGCGCTCCCGCCCCGATCACGTCGACACGGCCAGGGTGGATAGCGCCGTTGCGAGCGCGCTCAGCGTGGTTCTGGCTCAGCAGCGCCATGGTCACCTCATGCACCCGCGCGGCCGGGATCCGCGCGTGGTGAATCCTTGCCGAGTCATAGCCAGGCAGGTTGAGCGCCACCCCGGTGAGGGTGGTCACCGAGCCGGCCAGGCCGACGAGGGTGCGCGCGCTGGCCGCCGGCATCGCCGCTGCGACCTGCCCGAGCGCGGCGTCGATGTCCGCGGCGGCGGCCGCGATCTGCTGCCCGCCGGGCGGATCGGAACGCAGGTGCCGTTCGGTCAACCGGACGCAGCCGACATTCACCGACATAGCCGAGAGCCCGTGACCGGCCGGCCCGCCGCCAGTCCGGCCGGCGTCCCGGCCGGCACTACCGGGGCCGAACACGAACTCGGTGGACCCGCCGCCGATATCCACCACGAGGAACGGCGGCTCGGGCGGGTGCTTGGCACCGGCCGATCCGTCCGCTTCCGCGCTCTGGTCCTGGCCGCCAGGCCCGGCGAGCTGGCTGAGCTCGGCTGTCGCACCGGAGAACGACAGGTACGCCTCTTCGTCTCCGCTGATCACCTCGGGCGGCACGCCCAGGATCCTGGTCACGCCGGCCGCGAACTCGGCGGCGTTGGAGGCGTCCCTGGTCGCGCTGGTGGCGACCAGGCGGACTGCGGTGGCACCCGAGTCCGCGATCGTCCTCGCGTACTCCTCCAGCATCGCGAACGTCCGCGCCAGCGCCTGCGGCGCCAGCTGCCCGGTGGCGTCGACGCCCTCGCCGAGCCGCACGATCTCCATCCGCCGGTGCAGGTCGGCTAGCTCGCCGCGCGCGGTATCGATGTCGGCGATCAGCAGCCGGAGCGAGTTGGTGCCGCAATCGATGGCAGCGACCCGCCGCCGCCCAGGTGAAGCCATGACCCCTCCGCCAGATCGTGCCAGTCAGGAATGCCGGTCGCCGGGCGGCAGCCTCCGGCGCGCACCGGTGCTCGGCGAGCCCGCGCGGAATCTAGCTGCCGGGCAGCGGGACGCACGGACCGCGGCGCCACCACTGTCCCATGGCAAGTATCGTCTCGCGACCGAGCGGATTGGCGCCCGGCACCGCCAGCTCGTGCGCCGCCAGCGCATGCAGGCACTTCACCCGGTCCGGCATGCCGCCGGCCGTCGCCGTGCCTGGCGGCAGCGGCCGGACGCCGGCGGCTGCCGCCGCCGCATCCCGCCGCGCCGCATAATCAAGGTGCGCCCGGCGGTGGGAGTCCGCGAGGCCGGGATCGGCGGCCAGGCGAGCGCTCATCTGCCGCATCAGCCCGGCCGCCTCAAGCCTGCTGGCGGCCGCGCGGGCGCGGACGCAGGTGAGGTAGTACAACGTGGGGAACGGCGTGCCGTCGGGCAGCCTGGGCGCCGTCTGCACGACGTCGGGCAGGCCGCACGGGCAGCGGTGGGCCACCGCGAGCATCCCGCGCGGCGGCCGGCCAAGCTGCCCGGCCACGGCCGAGACGTCGGCAGCGGCAGGATCTTCCGCGGCACCCGGCGCCGACGCCGAACCCGCGGTCACCGCTTCGGTACCTCGTGCGGCCGCTGGTCGGCCTGCTGCACCGACGACCAGAGCCGCGAGTACCACGGCATGAGGGCTGCCTGGCGCGCGGTGGCCGTCCTGACCGCCTTCGGGCCGATGACCTCGTAGCACATCTCGGTGGGCAGGCACATGTGCAGCCGGTCGCGCGCCTGCCGCTCGATGTAGGCGGGGCTGGCCAGCTGCCGCTGCTCAGCCTGCAGCCGCCTCAGCTGCACGCTGAGCTGCTGGCCCTGCGCCCTGAGCTGGTCAAGCTGCCTGCGCTCGGCGATGTACTCCCTGACCGGGTAGGCAAGGCTCAGCGCGATTGCGCAGATCACCACCGCGAGTATCGCCGCCCGGCCGGTGAAATGCGGCCGGGCGGCCGGCGGCCGGCGCTGGCGCGCGGCCCGGCCGGTCACCGGCTGCCTGCCGCGAACCTCGGGAAGGCCGACGCGCCGGAGTACTCCGCGGCGTCATCAAGCCGCTCCTCGATCCGCAGCAGCTGGTTGTACTTCGCCACCCGCTCCGACCTGGCCGGGGCGCCGGTCTTGATCTGGCCGCAGTTGAGCGCCACCACGATGTCGGCGATCGTGGTGTCCTCGGTCTCGCCCGATCGGTGGCTCAGCTGGCAGGCGAACCCGCTCCGGTGCGCGAGCTCCACCGCGCTGAACGTCTCGGTCAGCGTGCCGATCTGGTTGACCTTGACCAGGAGCGCGTTCGCCGCCTTGGTCGTGATGCCGCGGCGCAGCCGCTCTGGATTGGTCACGAACAGATCATCGCCCACCACCTGGACCCGGTCGCCGACCAGCGCCGTCAGCTCCTGCCAGCCCGGCCAGTCGTCCTCGGCCAGCGGGTCCTCGATCGAGACGATCGGGTACTCGCCGAGCCAGTCCGCGTAGATGGCGGTCATCTCCACCGCGCTGATGGCCGCCCCCTCGAAGCTGTACCTGCCATCGGAGTAGAACCCGGAGGCCGCGGCGTCGATCGCCAGCGCCATCTCGGTTCCCGGCCGCAGGCCGGCCGCGCCGATCGCCTCCACGAGCAGGTCGAGGGCCGCCCGGTTGTGCTCAAGGTCGGGCGCGAAGCCACCTTCGTCACCCACGCCGGTGTTCAGCCCGTGCCGCTTGAGCACCGCCTTCAGCGCGTGATACGTCTCGGCGCCCCAGCGCACCGCCTCGGAGAACGTGCTCGCCCCGATCGGGGCGATCATGAACTCCTGGATGTCCACGTTGGTGTCGGCATGCGCCCCGCCGTTGAGCACGTTCATCATCGGCACCGGCAGCACATGCGCGGCCGGCCCGCCGAGGTAGCGGAACAGCGGCAGCTGTAGCGACTCCGCGGCCGCCCTGGCCACGGCGAGGCTCACCCCGACGATCGCGTTGGCGCCGAGGCGGGACTTGTCCGGGGTCCCGTCCAGGTCGATCATCGCGAAATCGATCAGCCGCTGCTCGTCGACGTCCTGCCCGAGCAGCTCAGGCTGGATCTCGTCAATGACCGCGAGCAGGGCCTTCTGCACGCCCTTGCCGCCGTACTCGGTGCCGCCGTCGCGCAGTTCCACGGCCTCGAACGCCCCGGTCGACGCGCCGCTCGGCACGCCTGCCCGGCCGTGCGTGCCGTCATCGAGCGCCACCTCGACCTCGACGGTCGGGTTCCCTCGCGAGTCCAGGATCTGCCTGGCGTGAATCGCTTCGATGGACGGCACGGAATCTCCCCGGCGCTGCGCTGATATATCCGTACGGGAGCCTAACCGAGCCAGGACCGCCGGCCGCGGGCGGCACGCCGCCCGCCAGGCGGCCCGGCTAGCCGGCCGGGGGCCGCTCGCCCTGCCGCTCTTCCCATGCGTGCACCTGATCGCGGAAGGCCCTGGCAGCGCGCCTGAGTTCAAGCTCGGGATCAAGTCCCTCGGCGCGTGCCCTGGCGACCACGGCGAACAGCTCGGCCCCGATCGCGCTTACCGCTCCCTGCGGCACCGGCCCGGCCTGCCCGTCGCCGGCCGGCCGGCCGGCAAGCTCGCCTGGCGCGCCCGCGGCGGCCGCCCTGCGCTGAAGCTGCACGGCGAGCGACAGCGCGGGCTGGCCAGCCGGGACGCCGTCAAGCACCGACCGGGCCGCCATCCCAGCCGATGCCCGCTCGGCGGCCTTGATCTCGTCCCAGTTGCGCTTCACCTCTTCCGGCCCTGACACCGTCACGTCGGCGAACACATGCGGGTGCCTGCGGATCAGCTTCGCCGCGATGCCCTCGGCGACGTCGTCGATGGTGAACCCGGTACCGTCGGTACGCTCTGCGGCGATCCTGGCATGAAGGATCACCTGCAGCAGGACGTCGCCGAGCTCGTCGCGGAGCGCGGCGGCGTCGGCGCGCTCCAGCGCCTCCATCGCCTCGTAGGTCTCCTCGACCAGGTACTTGGCCAGCGATTCATGGGTCTGCCTGGCATCCCAAGGGCACTGGGTACGCAGCCTGTCCATGATCGCCACAAGCGCCAGCAGGGCCGAGCCCGCGGTGCCCTCGCCGGCCACCGCCCCGGTCATGGCCGGCTCACCGGACCCGGGGATCAGCACGCGGGCGTCAGCCTCGGGGCCGAGGCCGGCTTCTTGCCTGCCCGCGGCCCGGCAGCGGACAGCGTGTTGCTGGTAGGCACCACCATGTACTGGCCGTAGTCCAGCGCCCCGTATTGCGGGTTGATCTTGATGGTCAGGCTCTTGGCCGCCTGGCACTCCAGACGAGCCAGCGCCGCGGTCAGCGCCGCGTTCTGCGCCGAGGTCGTCGGCGGGACTCCGTGGTCCAGCCGGTTCTGCAGCACGGTTTCGATCGCCACGTAGCGGCCAAGCTCGGACAGCATGTCCGGCGGCAGGCCGGCCGAGGTGGCAGCCAGCGCCAGGGTGCTGCCGCTTTGCCTGACGCTCGCCGCCACCGCGGCCAGCGCGCGCTCGGACTGTCCTGGAGTGACTGCGATGTGGCGCAGCTGGCCGAGCCGTTCCCTGGTGGCGAACCGCACCATCCAGGTGAGCACCTGGCGCGGCATGTCGGCAGGGCCGTAGCCGATGTGCACCTTCGACTTGTCTGCCTGGTAGGCGGCGTTCAGGTTCGCCACCTCGGCGGTCAGCTTCGCCGTGGTGATCCGCTGGTCACCGTAGATCGCGACCGCGCCGAGCTGCAGCGGGCCGCAGGCGGTGACCGCGATCGCGACCCCTGCCACGGCCGTCATCCACCGAACCGCAGTTCCTGCCCGCAAGGTTCGCCGCACCGCAACTCTCCTTCGTGACCTCCGCGGCCGAGCGGGTGCTCGCCGCGGGTAACCGCCATCGCCGCCGCCCTGGCCGCCGGCCGCCGCGCCTACCCGGCTGGCTGCTGGCCGGCCGCGGCGGGCGTGCCGTCGCCGAATATGGACTCGATCAGCTCCTCGCACCAGACAAGCAGCTCATGATCGCGCAACGGCGGCGCGCCGATCGGCGTGACCGATCCCGCGCTCGACCGGGACCGGCCGTCGATGCGGGATGTCCCCCGCCCGCCGGCCTTCGGCACCGGTACGAGCATGCTACGCACCGTCGGCTTCAGCAGGGTCCTCGGGTACAGCCGCTGCACCCGGACCTGCCGGGACTCGGGCAGCTCGACCGGCGAGAACCTGATGTGATTGCCCTGCTGGGTGACGTCGGCCAGGCCGGCACGCCGCGCCCTGGCGCGCAGCCTGGCCACCTCGAGCAGGTTGAGCACTGCCCTGGGCGGCGACCCGTAGCGGTCGGTCAGCTCCTCGGTGACCGCGGCGATGTCCGCCTCCGAGTCGATCGCGGCGATCGATGTATAGGCCTCAAGCCGCAGCCGCTCGCCGGGCACGTAATCGTGCGGGATGTGCGCGTCCACCGGCAACTCGACCCTGACCTCCTGCCGCTCGGCGGGCCCGCTGCCGCGCATCTCGCTGACCGCCTCGCCGATCATCCGCACGTAGAGGTCGAACCCGACGCCGGCGATGTGACCTGACTGCTCGCCGCCGAGCAGGTTGCCGGCGCCGCGGATCTCCAGGTCCTTCATCGCCACATACATGCCGGCGCCCATCTCGGTGTGCTGGGCGACGGTGGCCAGCCGCTCGTGCGCCGTCTCGGTCATCGGCTTCTCCGGCGGGAACAGGAAGTACGCGTACCCGCGTTCCCGGCTGCGGCCGACCCGGCCGCGCAGCTGGTGCAGCTGGGACAGCCCGTAGCCGTCGGCCCGGTCCACGATCAGCGTGTTGGCATTGGGGATGTCCAGGCCGGACTCCACGATCGTGGTGCAGACCAGGACGTCGAACTGCTTGTCCCAGAAGTCGACCATGATCTTCTCGAGCACGTGCTCGTTCATCTGGCCGTGCGCTACCGCGATCCGCGCCTCGGGCACCAGGTCGGAGAGCCTGGCGGCGAACTTGCCGATCGACGCGACCCGGTTGTGCACGAAGAAGGTCTGCCCGTCGCGGAGCAGCTCTCGCCTGATCGCCGCGGCGATCTGCTTCTCCTCGTACGGGCCGACGAAGGTCAGGACCGGATGCCGCTCCTCGGGCGGGGTCAAGATGGTGGACATCTCCCTGATCCCGGCGATGCCCATCTCCAGCGTGCGCGGGATCGGGGTGGCCGACATCGAGAGCACGTCGACCTGCGTGCGCATCGCCTTGAGGTACTCCTTGTGCTCGACCCCGAACCGCTGCTCCTCGTCGATGATCACGAGGCCGAGCGCCTTGAACCTGGTCTCGGGCGACAGCAGCCGGTGCGTGCCGATCACCACGTCCACCGTGCCTTCCGCCAGCCCGGCCTGAGTCGCCGCCACCTCGGCGTCCGACTGGAACCTCGACAGCGCCCTGATCACGACAGGGAACGGCGCGTACCGCTCGCCGAAGGTCTCCATGTGCTGCTGCACGAGCAGCGTGGTCGGTACAAGCACCGCGACCTGCTTGCCGTCCTGCACCGCCTTGAAGGCTGCGCGCACGGCGAGCTCGGTCTTGCCGTAGCCGACGTCTCCGCAGATCAGCCGGTCCATCGGGAGCGGCTTTTCCATGTCGCGCTTGATCTCGTCGATCGCGGCGAGCTGGTCGGGGGTCTCCGCGTAAGGGAACGCGTCCTCAAGCTCACGCTGCCACGGCGTGTCCTGGCCGAACGCGAACCCTGGCGAGGCGGTCCTGGCCGAGTACAGCCTGATCAGCTGGGCGGCGATCTCCCTGACCGCCTTGCGGGCACGGCCCTTGGTCTTCGCCCAGTCGGCGCCGCCGAGCCGGTGCAGCGTCGGCGCCTCGCCGCCTGAGTACCTGGTCACCTCGTCCAGCTGATCGGTGGGCAGGTAGAGCCGGTCAGGCGGATGGCCGCGCTTGCCTGGGGCGTACTCGATGACCAGGTACTCCCTGGTCGCTCCCTGCACCGTCCGGCTGGTCATCTCCAGGTACCTGCCGACTCCGTGCTGCTCGTGCACCACGTAGTCGCCCGTGGTCAGCTGCAGCGGATCGATCCCGCCGCGCCGCCTGCTCGGCATCCGGCTGCGGTCCCTGGCGCCGGTGCGCTGGCCGGCCAGGTCGGTCTCCGACAGCACCGCCAGCTGGATCCGCGGCCAGCAGAAGCCGTGCTCAAGCTGGCCGGTCGCGACGGCGACGACGGCAGGTTCGGGTGGCACGGGCAGATCGCCGGCCCGGGCACCGAGCCCTTCGCCGCGGAGCAGTTCAGCCAGCCGCTGGGCTGGCCCGTGACCCTCGGTGACCAGCACTACCCGCCACCGGTCTGCCAGCCAGCCGCGGACATCGCCGAGCACCCGCGCGGTATCGCCGTGGTATGCCGTCGCGGGACTGGCCATGATAGGGAACGACTCGCGCTCCGCCGTGTGGTCGGCCGGCTCGGTGTCTGGATCGCTTGCGCCACCGCCGGTTCTGTTGCTAGATGCGGATGGGCCGGTCGTTGCCGATGAAGGTTGTTCCGTGCTGAACGGGCTCACCGTCCACCAGCTCAGCCCGAGCTGCCTGGCCGCATCGCGGATATCGGTAATCGGCCGGAACGCCGCTCCGCCGAGGTCGATCGGGACCTTGGCGCCGGCCGCGGCGCTGATCCACGAGGCCTCAAGGAACTCCTGGCTGGTCCGTACCAGGTCAGCGGCCCTTGTCCTGATCCGCTCAGGGTCGCAGGCAAGGATCAGCGCGCCGGGCGGCAGCGAGTCGAAGAGCAGCTCCATCCGGTCAGCAAGCAGCGGGCCGAACGCCTCCATGCCCTCCACGGCGATGCCGTCGGCCAGCTTTCCCAGGATGTCGCCCACGCCCGGGTACTCGGCTGCCAGCTGCTTCGCCCGGTGCCTGACGGCCGGGGTCAGCAGCAGCTCACGGCACGGCGGCGCCCACAGGCCAGCCACGTTGGTCCCGAGGCTGCGCTGGTCGGCCGCCTTGAACGCGCGGATCTCCTCGATCTCGTCGCCGAAGAACTCGATCCTCAGCGGATGCTCCTCGGTCGGCGGGAACACGTCGAGTATCCCGCCGCGCACGGCCAGCTCGCCGCGGTTGGTCACGAGATCGACCCGCGCGTAGCCGATCTCGACCAGCCGGGTCACGATATCTCCGAGTTCGGCCTGCTCGCCGGGGGCGAGCCGGACCGGCTCGAGCTGGCCGAGGCCGCCGGCCAGTGGCTGGAGCACGCTCCGCACCGGGGTCGCGACCACCAGGAGCGGACCGGACCTGGGGTTGGACGGATCGGGATTGACCAGGCGGCGCAGGATCGCCAGCCGCCGCCCCGAGGTATCTGAGCGCGGTGAGAGCCGCTCGTGCGGCAGCGTCTCCCAGGCCGGGAAGTAGGCGGCTGACTGCGGATCAGGCAGCAGCGAGGTGAGTGCGGCGGTCAGATCCTCGGCCTCGCGCGCCGTCGCGGTCACCGCGAGCACGAACCGGCCCTGGCCGGCCTGCTGCGGCGCCGCGCCGGCCAGGACGGCGGCCAGGATCGGGCGCAGCGCTGGCGGCGCCACCAGGTCGGCGCCGTCGGTCGCCGGCAGCGCGGCGAAATCCAGCGCATGGCCAAGCTGTGGGTCCTGCCTGGCAACCTCGAGCAGACCGGTGAGGCTCATCGCGTCCTTGACTAGATCGCAGCCCTTCCAGCCGCAGTCCGCGCAGGTTCGCCAGTCACGCGCTGGACGCGCCTGGCGCGGCGGCGCGTGACTGGCGGCCGTGTGCGGGCAGCACAACTGGCCCGCGTCCGGGCCGGACGCGGGATATCACTAGCTTACGGCCAAGACGGCAGCGGCCTGGACCGCGCGCCTGGCGCGGCCGGCCTGCTGGCGCCGTGCGCGGTAACCTCGGACAGGCCCGCGGTCGCCGCGGACGCGCGGGCTTGACGGACGGCGCGCCGCATTGCCGGAAGCCGGGCGGAAGTGAGGGTGAGGGTGACAGCAGGGGCGCGGGCCGATCGTGCCGCCGATCACGCGTCGCTGCCGTCCTGGCAGCTTGACGCCCGCCAGCTTGGCGACCTGGAGATGATCCTGTCCGGCGCCCTGGCGCCGCTGCGTGGCTTCATGCGGGCGGCGGACGCGGCCGCGGTCGGCGCGGCCGGTGCGCTGGCCGACGGTACGCCCTGGCCGATCCCGGTGACCCTGGAGGTCCCGGCGGATGCCGTCGCGCCGGAAGCGAGCCAGCTTCTGCTCAGTGACCCAGAAGGCACCCCGCTCGCCGTGCTGGACATCGAGGAGCGGAGCGCGGCCGGCCAGGGCAGCGGGCTGGTCAGGCTGGCAGGTCCGGTGGCCGGGCACAGGATTCCCGAGCATGGCTCGTTCCGGCGGCTGATGATCCCGCCAGAGCGGGCCAGGGCACAGCTCGGTCCAGGGCCCGTCCTGGCGTTCGCCACCAGGGCCCCGATCGCCGGCCGGCAGATCGGGCAGCTCAGGTACCTGGCCGGGCAGCTCAAGGCACCGATCCTGCTGCTGCCGCTGGTGGCCGGGCCGGCGCAGATCGTGCGGCAGCCCGAAGCGCTGATCCGGGCGGTGCTTTCCGCGGCCTCCAGCCTGCCGCAAGGAACGCTGGTCATCCCGGTCCCGCTGGCACCGCGCGAGGACCCCGATCCCGCCCGCGAACTGGCTGCCATCGCGATCGTGGCCGCCTCCTATGGCGCGACGCATCTGATGGCCGAAGGCCGGGCCGGGGCGGGCGGTGCGCGCCGCGCCGCGCTCGCTGGTGCCGCCGGCGGGACCGCTGCTGCCGCCGGCGGGACCGCTGGTGCGGCCGGCGGGAGGCCTGAAGATGAGCCGGGCGGGCCGGTCCGCGGCGCGACTGCCATGCCGGTCACTGTGCTGCCTGCCGGAGACTGGGCATTCGATCCCGGTGCCGAGGTCTGGCGGCCGCTGGCGCTGATCGAGGCGGGGACGGAGGTCACCGACCTGTCCGCGGATCAGCTGCTCGACCTGCTCGACACCGGTATACCGCTGCCGTCCTGGTTCGCACCGCCGGCAGTCGCCGCCGAGCTCAGGCGAGCGCGCCCGCCCAGGTCCGAGCGCGGGCTGGTGCTATTCCTCACCGGCCTGTCCGGCTCTGGCAAGTCAACCATCGCCAGGGATCTGCGCGACCGGCTGGCCGAACGCGGTGAGCGCCAGGTGTCGCTGCTCGACGGCGATCTGGTCCGCGCGCTGCTGTCGGCAGGACTGACGTTCTCGCGCGCCGACCGCGATCTCAATATCGCCAGGATCGGCTTCGTTGCCGCCGAGATCGCCAGGCACGGCGGCATCGCGATCTGCGCGCCGATCGCGCCGTACGCGGCGGCCAGGGAACGGGTCAGGCAGATGGTGTCCGAAGTCGGCGACTTCCTGCTGATTCATGTCGCCACCCCGGTCGAGGTCTGCGAGGCCCGCGACCGCAAGGGCCTGTACGCGAAGGCCAGGGCTGGGCTGATCACTCAGTTCACCGGGGTCTCTGACCCATACGAGGAACCCGCCGACGCGGCGCTGGTGCTCGACACCTCGGTACTGAGCCGGGAGCAGGCCAGCGGAGCCGTGCTGGCCCTGCTGGCTTCCGGCGGCTGGCTGTCTGCGAGCTAGCCAGGTGTGCGCGGCGGAGGTCAGTCCTGGTCCTCGGCGCGGGTGCCAGCCTCAAGCCGCCGGCGGAAGCCGCGCACCCGCGCTGACACCTCGCCTGCCATCGCGGCGCGCTGGGGTGCAAGCAGGAAGTAGCTGACGACGCCGCTGACGCCGAAGGCCAGCCCGAACAGCAGCAGGCTCCTCGCGCCCGCGATGTACATCAGGGCGAACACCACGACGAACAGCAGCAGCCGCAGCGAGTTGTAGTACACGGTCGCGCGCATAGCGGACTCAGCTTATCCGCTGGCCAGGCCGGCCGGTGGCGCCGGACGGGTGGCGCCGGACGGGTGGCGTCAGTCGGCAGCGCCCCCGCCATCTGGTTGCGCGTGGCCGGCGCCCGGCAGCCCCTGGCCGGCGTGCGGCTGCCCCTGGCCGACGCCCGGCTGTCCCTGGCCGGCGTGCGGCAGCGCGTGGCCGGCGTGCGGCGGCGCGGCCAGGATGGTGGCTAGCAGGCCGGGATCCACGTTGCCGCCGGACAAGATCGCGACCCGCTGGCTCGCCGCCGGCAGCTCGCCAGGCCGGAACAGGCAGGCAGCGACGGCGACGGCGCCGCCAGGCTCGGCCACCAGCCGTGCCCCGGTCGCCAGCAGCCGCATCGCCTCGGTGATCTCGTCCTCGGTCACCGTGACGATGTCATGCACCTGGCTGAGCATGTGCCGCATCGGCAGCTCGCCGATCTGATCGACGCGGAGCGCGTCGGCGATCGTCCGCTGCGTGTCGCCAGACGGCCATGCCACCCGGCGGCGCTGGCGCAGCGAGTCCTTGGCGTCGGCGGCCAGTTCGGGCTCGACGCCGACAACCTTCGTGCCAGGGCTCAGCGCCGTGATCGCGGCGGCTACCCCCGCGATCAGGCCGCCGCCGCCGACCGGGCAGACGACGAGATCGGCGTCCGGGCAGTCCGCGGCGATCTCCAGCCCGATCGTGCCCTGTCCGGCGATGACCTCGCGGTGATCGAACGGCGGGATTGCCGCGTAGCCGTGCTCGGCCACCAGGCGGTCGGTCGCCGCCGTCCTGGCGGCCAGGCCAGGCTCGCAGGTAACGATCCGCGCGCCAAACGACCGCGCCGCAGCAACCTTGACCGGCGGTGCGTTTGCCGGAACGACGACCGTCGCCCGGACGTGCAGCAATGCGGCAGCGTAGGCGACGGCCTGGGCATGGTTGCCACTGGAATGCGCGATGACGCCCCGGCTCCGCGACGCAGGCGACAGCGCGCTGATCGCGGAGTACGCGCCCCGTAGCTTGAACGCACCGGTCGGCTGGAGCGACTCGGCCTTCACCGCCAGCTTCGGCTCCACCCGCGCGAATGGAACAAGAGGCGTACGGAGCGCGACGCCGTCGAGACGGCTCGCAGCCAAACGGATGTCATCTATGTATACAAGGTCAGCCACGAGATCCAGCCTAAGTCGCCGACCCGGAGCAAGATGTCTCGGTCAAAGCGGCACGACAAGGTTTGTGATTGAACTTTTACGGAATCTAAGGAGAATAGCGACGTTTGTCATAACACTATGGTCTGGTACCTAGGCGATCAAGAGGAGCATCAAATGGACGGCCAAAGTGATCGGCTGCTTACTCCCGGAGAGGTTGCGGCACTCTTCCGGGTTGATCCCAAGACGGTCACGCGGTGGGCCGCCTCAGGCCGCATAAGCAGTATCCGCACGCCTGGCGGCCACCGGCGTTACCGGGAGGTGGAGATCCGCGCCCTGCTGGGCATGGATACGGAACGGCCAGGTTCGACCTCGGAGAAGGAGGAGTGATGCTGCCAGCGCCCGCACCCGGCTGGCCTGGGCGAACGCCTGCTCTCGCCAGCCTGACCAGCACACCGCCTAGCCAGCCAGCGCGGTCCCGGCGAGTCCGGCCGGACGTTGCCGGGCGCGCGCAAGTCGGGCGCCCGGCGGCGGCCCGTGGCTGCTTCCCCGCGCTAGATGCGGCGCGAGGATGCTTCCCAGAACCGGATGCGGTACGCGCGTGCTTTCCTGAGCCGGCTCCAAGCCGGAGGTGAGTGCCCAAATCGCGGCTACGTGTGGTAGCTGCGCCGAGTCGGCTCCTGCTCGGCGCGCCGCCTGGGAGCCAGCCCCGGCCCATGCCTCCCCCACTGGGCCGGGGCTGGCGTCTGCGGCGCCCAGCGTCGTTACATCGGCACTAGCTCGAAGATCTCGACGCTGAACCGCCCCTTGCCCTCGGAGAGGAACGGGTGCTTGTCGGCGAGCGCCCGTGCGCTCTCCAGGCTGTCGGCCTCGACAATGGAGTAGCCGTTGAGGTCACCGGCCGCCGGGCTGGTGCCGTCATCCGCCACCGCCGAGCGCGCGCCGAACGGCGCGCCCACGTCGACGAGCGACGGGCCGAGCCGGCCGATCCACTGCCCCCACGCCTCCATCTGGGCGGACTGCTGCTCCTCGGTGAACTGATCCATCGGGGTAGCGGGGCCGCGATACAGATACAGGTACTTCGCCATGTCGGCTCCTTGGGCTCTGACCGTGCGGAGCGCCGGCCATCCAGCGATCTCCGCTGATCCAGGTGCGCGACCGGCCGTGCTCCTGGCCGGCGGCCGCGCGGGCGCATCGGATGATGCACCCGGTTGTCCGACGAACCACTCCCATCGGAATCGACAGGCCGGACCGGCGGATTCCCGCTACCACCGACTCCGCCCGCCGAACCAGCCCGCCGCCCTCGCCCAGTTGCCGCCGCCCGTTAGCCCGACCCCCGTTAGCCCGACCCCCGTTAGCCCGACCGCCGGTCGGCCAGGCCGCAAGCTCAGCCGCCGCACGCCCGGCCCCGTTTAGCCCAGCCGCCGCCTGTCGGCCCGGCCGCCAAGCCCCGGCCGCCGCAGACCCGGCCACCCGTTAGCCCAGCCGCCGCCCATCGGCCTGGCCGCCAAGTCCGGCCGCCAGCAGCCTCAGCCGACCGCCAGCTTTGCGTAACCGCGAAGGATTTCTCCCCAGCCGTCGGCCACACCCTGGCGCAGTGCCGCCCCGGTCGAGCCATGCCGCTCAAAGTGCCGGTGCTCCAGCCGCACCCTGGTACTCGTGGCCCCGTCGGGCATAAAGGTGACTTCGACTTCGCTGCCGTGCTCCGGATCCGGGTCGTAGCTGAATTCTCCGTTGAGCTGCCAACGCAGCACTAGCCGGCCAGGCGGATCGAAGACCAGGACCTGGCCCCAGTCACACTCGGAACCGTCGGCGTCCTTCTCGTAGAAACGACCGCCAGCCCGCGATTCGATGATCGCGGCCTGGAGATCCGCGCCGCCGATGTGATGCCCTGGCCACCAGGAATTGAAGTCCGCGGTGAACAGCTTGAACGCCGCATCGGGCAGCAAGGGGACGGTCACTTCGTGCCGGACCGGCTCGATCACTTGCTGACTTGTCTGCTCCGTCATCGTGAGCTCCTATTCGCTAGAAGTTGCGGCCGGCCCACCGTCGGAACCAGCCTGCTGAGCCGCCTTCTTGGCGGCCGTCTCGAAAGAGGCCAGCGCCTGGCCCCACATCCGGTCGAGATAGGCGCGAGCCGCCAGGACGCCGTCCGGGTTTATCCGGTACACCCGCCGAGTCCCCGCTGCCTCGTCGATCACCAGGCCGGCGTCCTTGAGCACCCGCAGATGCTGCGACACAGCGGGACGGCTAACCGGCAGCTCGGCAGCCAGGTCACCGACCGAGCACGGCCCGTCGGCCAGCCGTTCGATAATCGCCTGCCTGGTGCGATCGCCGAGCACCCCAAGTGCCCAAGCCCCTTCTCTTTCGTAAGTTTCCACGAACCGTAAGTGTAGACTTACCGAAGAAGGCGAGTCAAGGCCACGGCAGGGCCGAGCATGGACCCGGGCACGACCGACGCCGAGGCAGGACTTGGCGCCAAGGTCAGGGCCCGGCCGAGCCGAGTAAGCACCGGCTGGGGGGCGCGGCCCGGTTGAACCCGAGGGCAGGTCCGGTCGAGTTGGGTGCGAACATCGACCGGGCCGGGGCTGGGCCAAGGCGCCGGGCTGGGCCAAGGCGCCGGGCTCGGCCAACGGCCGGGCTGGCCAAGGCGCCAGGCTCGGCCAACGGCCGGGCTGGCCAAGGGACCGGGCTGGCCACGCATCGGGCGGCGCCCCGCCGACACCGCGGTCAGGACCGTGACCGGCCAGGTGCGGTTGGGAGCCGCAGGTGAGATTGAGACCCGCAGTCGAGGTAGAGACCCGCAGTCGAGGTAGAGGGCGGGGGCTCGTGGCCGACGCTAGGAGCGCGCGGCGCGGAGGACGGCGGAGCGGAGGACCGCCGGGCGGCCGGGATCGGACATATCGAGCACGACGTCGGCGCGTTCCGCTGGCCGGTCTCGCAGCCGGTACAGGCCCTGGCCGGGCAGGTAGCGCCGCCGGTAACGGTGCTCGACGTCCGCCGGGGTGCCAAACAGCCGAATGTCGCGGATCAGCGCCCGGCGCAGTGACTCCTCCGGGGTGACCTGAAGGTAAACGACGAAATCCCAGTGCCTGCGAAGTCCGGCGCGCTGCAGGAACACGCCGTCGAAGAGCAGCAGCGCCCGCGGGTCGGCGATCCGGCGATCCGGCGCCAGCGGACCACGGCGGGAGGCCGGCGGCCGCGAACCCGGCGAACCCGAACCCGGCGAACCCGAACCCGGCGAACCCGAACCCGGCGGCCCAGACCCAGCGCCAGCTGGCCCAGAGTCTGGCCCGGGCGGCACGGGACGGGAATCGGTAAGCCCTGGCAGGTAGGCCAGGTCTCCGCCGGGACCGAGCGGCCGCAGCACGGCAGCCGCGATCGTCTGGTGATCGAAGCTGTCGAGATAGTAGCCCTCGGCGCTGACATCGCCCCTGCGGTACCTGACCTCAGCAGGGTGCTGGAAGCCATCCGCACTCAGCCTGATCACCGGGCGGCTGGCACGAATAAGGTCGGCTAGCCCATCAGCTAGCCAGGTTTTGCCCGCTGCATCTGGCCCGTCGATCGCGACCCGCGGCACATGCTGGTGGTCCAGCGCGGCGAGCGCGCCAGCCAGCCAGCGGATGGTCTCATCGCCAGGCACGGGTACTCCGGCTCCTGGCCGCCAGGGGCCCGCGATCCGGCGCCCGCCGCCGGCATCCGGTCAGCGTGGCAGCAGCGGACGGCGGCACCGCCGCCCGCGCCGGGCTCGGCCAGGCTCAGCCGCCCGGCTGACCGCGGCCGGCCAGGAAGTCGAGGAACTGGCGGCGGAGCGACTCGTCGCCTTCTTGCCACCGCCTGCTCCGCTCGTCGAGTTCGTCCTGGGTCATCGCGGTGCGGGAAAGCCGGTCATAGTCCGCGTCCGCCGGGCCGATCTCCACATAGGCGTCTCCCACCACACGCCCGTCGTGGACGGTCGCCGACTCAGGCACGAGAAGATTCCCGTTCGGCAGCCGAATCACATACATCCTCGTCCCCTAGATGCCGTATCGCACATTGAAGTAGAGCATTACGTTGAGCGCCGCACGAGTGTTACCGCTCACCATTTCCACGAGCGCGGGGCGCTGACTTGAAGCGATGGCAGCGAACGCGTCGGCGAAAAACTCTCTACGCCCTAGCTGACCAGGTTGACGATGAAAATCACTGCGCATCCAGGGAAGGCATTGGTCATACAGGCGTCCGAATTCAGCAGAGTCTGATTGCCAGCGGCCGCCCGATCCGTCGATATCGTCGAGCGCGTGCCCGATCTCGTGGCACATGACGTCCGGCGTGGGCGACGGCCGGGAACCCACGATGACCTTGCGCTGCCCGTACGCACCGGCGCAGGCGTCCCACGTTGCCCGGCCTGACGGCAGCGGAACGCCGGACAGCTGCCCCATGTGGTCCAGGTCCGGCACGCCGCCAGGACCGACGTGAATGGCGTCAAGGCCGACGACCAGCCGTTCCTTGATTAGCTGCGGGAGTTCGGCGAGCCGGTCGATGGCGCGCACGATCTGCGGCGGCGGGGCGACGCCTGGTGCCCAGTCCCGGTGCAGGATCCGCTCAAGATGCCCGCAGTGCCGGTCGCCCGCGGCGGTGCGGTTGCTCCTGGCAACCTCATACCACGGCAGCTTCGACCTGCCGTGGGCGCCTGACTCGCCAGGCATGGCCCGGCCGGAGCGCGCCTGGCCGGCCGCCGCCTGCCTAGATGCGGCCTGAGCTGGCCGCGGCCGCGCGGCGGCCTGGGCTGGCTTGACCCTGGCCGAAGGGCGCTGCGCAGGACTGCTCTGGCCGCCGGCCGGGTCGCCCGCGGCCGGCCGCGGCCTTCCGCGCGGCGCTGGCCTGGCCTGGGTACGGCCGGCGGCGTGCGCTGCGGCGGCAGGCCTTGCCGCCGCGTTAGCCTGTCCTGTCTGGCCGGGGCGAGCGGGACCTGCCGGTCCCGGCCGCGCTGGCTGACCGGCAACCGGGCCTGACATGGTCGGCGCGGGCCGGCCGCGCTGGCCCGATGTGACCGGCTCGGCAGGCTGCACCGCGGGATCGGGTATCCGTTCTGGATATGGCCAGTCCGGCGGTTCCGGCCGGCCAGCCGACTGCCTTCGGCCCACCCGCCAGCCGGGCGGATTCCGCCACTGCTGCGGATCCTGGCCACGGCTAGCTCGCGGGACCTGAGCGTTGACCCGGCGGTGGCTGCCTGGCTGCACGGGAAGGGCCCGGCGACGCCCGGTAGCAGCCCCGCGCACCCGCGACGCGAGCGTCGGGCGCGACCAGCCGGGCCGCTTCGGCCTCTGGCCAGCACGCCGCCCCCGGCTGCGCCGCAGCAGATCGAGTAATCGCAGCCGCATGTGTGTCGCTCCCGTGATGATGTACAGGTCGCCAGGTTACGACGGTTTCCGGCTCGAAGCAGCATTCATCACCGAACGTGATGAACCATGCGCACCGCCGGACATGACGGGATGGCGAACAGCGCCGATTTGCTGACGCAGGGGCCACCGAAGCAGCTAGGCTGCGTCCATGTTGCTGCTTTGTGTCGTCTTTGCCCTTATTACGGTGGGTTTCGTGGTGCCCTGCCTCCTGGACATCGCGAGGACGCCGCAGCACGACTTCGGCTTGGCCGCTAAGCACACCTGGCTGCTCGTGGTGGTGGTGTTCTGGGGGTTCGGTGCCGCCGCGTGGGTGCTGGTCGGCCGCCGCGACGTCCGGGCCAGGCAGGTATGGAGCGAGCCGCCACGTGGCCTCGCATCCGGCCGGCAGCGGGCGTTCCGGCGGCATCCGGCCTTCAGGGACGCCGGATTCCAGTTCGCCGACGCCGTGCTCGGCCGCAGGGCCGCAGCCAGCCCGGTGCGATACATAGCGCCTGACGACAACCCGGACTTTCTCGATGAACTCGACCGTAAGATCCGCGAGTGGCGGGATGGCGAATAGCCTGATCGGGCGGGTGCCAGGAACTAGGGCGGCTAGTTTATCCCCGCATAAGAGTGCAGCCCGGTAATCCACAGGTTGACCCCGACCAGATTGAACATCAGGCAGGCGAAGCCGGTCAGGTGAATGAAGGCGGCCCGCTTCCCTCGCCAGCCCGCGGTGGCCCTGGCGTGCAGGAACGAAGCATAGACCAGCCAGGTGATGAATGACCAGGTCTCCTTGGGATCCCAGCCCCAGTACCTGCCCCACGCCTGGTCGGCCCAGATGGCGCCGGCGATGACGGCGAACGTCCAGGCGGGGAAGGCGAAGAGGATCGACCGGTAGGACAGGCGGTCGAGCGTCGCCGAGCCTGGCAGCTGGGCCATGATCCCGCCCACCCGTGACCCTTGGCCTGCCGCGGCGAGCCGTTCGCTTCTGGCGCTCAGCAGGAACAGCACGGTGACCACGGCCCCGAACAGGTACATCCCGATACCGATGATCATCGCCGTGACGTGGATGGCGATCCAGTACGACTTGAGCGCGGGTACCAGCTGCTCGGCCGGGGTGTAGATGACCACCACGTCAACAGCGAGCGCCAGCACCACTGGCAGCAGCACGAACAGGCCCGTGTAGTACGCGCGGAACCGGATCGCGGCGAGCACGAGCACGAGCACGGCCGCGCAGGTGATCGCGGCGATGAACTCGTACATGTTGCCCCACGGCACCCGGTGCTCTGCCACGCCTCTGATCGCTAGCGCGGCAATCTGGCTGAGCAGGCCGACGCAGGTCAGCAGGAACGCCGAGCGCAGCCACGTGCCCGACGGCCATCTCGGGCCGCTGCCCGGCCGAGCTGGCCGCGCCGCGGCCGCCGGCTGAGCCGCGTCCGCGTCGTCCGCGCCGTCCGGGTCGGCCGGCTCGGACAGGCCGGCCGGGTCGGCGGGGATGGCCAGCCCGGTCGCCTGGGCGCCTGGCTGCCCGGCAGCCTCGGCTGAGCCGGCCGCCACCGTGGCGGCAACCAGCTCAGGGGCCCTGGCCTGCGGCTGGCGGCCGGTGCGCCGCCTGCCGAAGGCCAGGTCGCCCGCGTAGGCGACCATGGCCAGGGCGTACAGCGCGATGGCCGATACCAGCGCGGCGTTGCTGACCTGGCCTAGTCCGGTGTTGATGGGCACTGCGCCTCACTCTCCCTGTGATTTGGCGAGGGCGGGGTCGGCCTGGGCCGCTGATGCGGCGAGCGCGGGGTCGGCCTGGGCCGCGCGGTCCCCGGCCGGCTGGGCACCGCGCAGTTCCCGCGCCATCTCCTCGGCGAGCTCGGCGAACTCGGTCTCGAACCCGCCAGCCGCGTCCGACCTGGCCAGGCCGGCCACCTCCAGCTGCGTCTGGCCGTCGGAGCCCCGGCGGACTCGCACGAACACCCGGCGGCGCCGGATCGCGAAGGACAGCAGCAGGCCTGCCAGCGCGGTTATCGCCGAGATCAGCGCGGGCAACTGCCCAGGATCGTAGGTGATGGCCACGCTTATCCACTGCCGGTATCCAGAGAACGTCAGCGTTCCAAGGCCGTGCGGCAGCTTGATCGACCGCCCAGGTGCCAGCGGCGTCGGCGCGATCGCGAGCTTGTGCATATGGCTGGTGTCCAGGCTGAATACCGACTGCACATCTCCGCCGTCCAGGCCGAGGTTCCCCGCGTAGCTGACCAGGCTGACCCTGGGCAGCTGCGCCGCTGGGAACGCCGAGGCGAGCCGGCCGCCGATGTCCACCGCGGTCGGCAGGAAGACGCCGGCGAAACCCAGCTGCTGCGGGCTCGCGTCGGTGACCTTGATCACGCCTGCCGAGGTCAGGCCGGCCTGCTCGACCGGGATGAACGGCACGGCCTGATCGAAGACCACCCGCCCGGTCCCGTCGGTGACCTTGAACACCGGCGCGTATCCGTGGCCGATCAGGAAGACCCGCACGCCGTCGACGATCAGCGGGTGATTCACCCGCAGGCCATAGCCGCGCACCCGGCCGCCGTACTTCTGGGAGTAGCCAATCCTGGCGTCGAACGCCGCTGGCTGCCCGCGCTGGGCGCCTGAGGCGATGTAGCTCGCGCTGAAGTTCCGCAGGCTGATGCTGAACGGCTGCAGATCCTCCGGCGATACCAGCCGTCCGGGGCGGAACACGTCCAGCGCGGCCGGGGTGTTCGCGAAGGAGTCGCCTACCACGAGCAGCCGGTTCGCCTTATAGCCGAAGAGCCCGCCGAGCGCGACCGAGCCGAGCAGGCCAAGCAGTGCCAGGTGGAACAGCAGGTTTCCGGCTTCGTGCAGGTAGCCTTTCTCAGCCGAGATCCAGCCGTCACCGCTCCGGCGCCGGAACCTGCGGCCAGCAAGCATCCGTTCCGCTGCGGCCAGGGCGGGCTCCTGCCCGGCGGGCGTGCTGAAGCTCACGGTCTGCGGCAGCCGGCTCAGGCGGCTTGGCGCGGCCGGCGGTGGCTGCCGGAACGATCGGGCCATCCGCCAGGCCCTGGGCACCACGCACCCGGCGAGCGAAGTGAAAAGCAGCAGGTAGATCGCCGCGAACCAGGGTGCACCGAAGACATTGAACAGCGACAGCCTGGCGAGCAGTGGCGCGAGCGCCGGGTGGGCGGAGTAGTACTGGCTGACCGCCGCTGGGTCGATGCCCTGCTGCGGCAGAACCGATCCTGGGATACTGGCGAGCGCGAGCAGGAACAGCAGGACGAGCGCCGTCCGCATGGAAGTCAGCTGCCGCCAGCCCCAGCGCAGCCAGCCGACCGCGAGCTGGCCGTCAGCCGCGATGCGGGTCATGTCGAGTCAGCCAGCACTCTGGCGATCAGTGCCCGCAGGCCGGAATACGAGACCCCGCCGACGACCCTGGCCGCGATCCGGCCTGCCCGGTCGATCACCAGCGTGGTCGGGATGCCGGCCGGCGGCACCGACCCGCGGAACGCCAGTGCGATCTCGCCGCCTGGATCATTCAGGCTCGGGTAGCTGATGCCGAAGGTGCGCTGGAAGGCCTCCGCGCTCGGCACCGAGTCCCGCATGTCCACGCCGACGAAGCGCACCTTGGCGTGACGGAAGTGCCTGGCAAGCGCCGCCAGCGCTGGCGCTTCCTGGCGGCAGGGCGAGCACCACGATCCCCAGAAGTTGAGCACGACCACGCTGCCGCGGTCTTCCGCCAGGCTGAACCGCTGCCCGGTCAGCAGCCTGCTGCTGATGGCGGGCGCGGCCGGGCGCGAGCCCGGGTGGTAGTAGCTGCTGCTGTAGCTGCCGCCGACGAATCCCTGGCCGCTGCTGAGCGGGGTGTTCTGCGCCAGCGCACCGCCCGAGCAGGACGCCAGGGCAAGCAGTGCCGAGCCGGCCAGCAGGGCGCGGGCCGCCACAACCGCTTGGCGCGCGCACAGCTTCTGGCGGGTCACAGGTGAACTCCTACAAGCAGTAGTATCGCAGGCCCATTGTGCCTGACCCGGCTGCGACCGCTGAGCGCAGGGCCGGTACGCGGCGCCGGCGCCGCTCAGGAGGCCAGGGGCCAGCGCCCAGCGCCGCTCAGGCGGCCAGCGCCCAGCACCGCTCAGGCCGCCAGAGGCCACCCGGCCTCAGGCGCCAGCC
>WNFX01001242.1_pt1 | contig 40836 bp, 41 predicted proteins | sample 5400111 | NCBI WGS metagenome assembly WNFX01 (sample SAMN13153363, study PRJNA577476) | soil metagenome | isolation source: 40 cm soil or saprolite under grassland replicate 1 | place: USA:California | collected 2016-06-15
AGGTCCTTCGCACCGCTACACAAGGCAAAGGCTTGGTAGCGACTCTTCTGAACAATCAAGAGTTGGCCAACGATCTGCATGCGCTGATCAGCAATTTGAGAGCGCACGGCGTTTTATTTTACCGCGACAGCGCTGCAACGACTCAAACGAAACCCCAACAGCAAACCAAACCAGCCCGTCAAACTCGAGGTCGGTGAGGAAATGGAGGGGCTAGCTCCGCCAGCCGGTGTTAAGCCGCGCGTAGACTCGTACGTTGGGGCGTCGCGAAGCTCCGCGCTCCATGCTTTTCAGATTGTGGCGAGCAATCGGCTTCGCACATTTTCGTCGCTCAGACCATCGATGCGAATCACTTTGTCGCGCGATCTCTCACCGCGCTCCAGTACGATTGCGCGTTGAGGAATGCTCAATTTTTCCGCCAAAAATCTGCGCAAAGCGGCGTTCCCTTTTCTTTCTATCGCTGGCGCCCGCAGTTTGATCTTGATAGCGTCGCCATATTCTCCCACGACCGTGTCGATCTTCGCGTTCGGAATAATGCGGACTTGGGTAGTTGCCACTGGCTCAGTGAATATCCTCGTGGTCATTTCCCAATTGACAAGGGAGGCTCAATCCCGGCACAGAAATGGCAATTCTTATGGACACAACCAAACTAACAACCGTCATATCATTGCTTATCGCTCTCAGCATAGCTTCGGAGCGGCTTGTCGATATCATTAAAGGACTCGTCCCCTGGCTCAATCAACAACGACGAAAACCTGCAGAAGAAGGATGGAGGAAAGCGGCTCTTCAGATCCTTGCCGTAATCGCCGGCATTACTACCGCCTGGCTGGCTAGCGCAGCGATCCCAAAGGGTGTAGGCATTCCGGATGACTGGACCGGCACGTTAGCCCTGGGTTTGCTGGCGAGCGGCGGTTCAGGATTCTGGAATTCAATCCTGACCTACGTTGCCAAAGCTAAAGATCTCAAAGCAGCCGAGGCCGAAACCAGACAGATCGAAGCGCGCGTGAAACGGGCGACTCTGCCGAAACACGGCCACTAGCGTAGACCCACCGCCTCGCGGACACGTTTCATGACTTGCTCTGCGATTTCATTCGCGCGGGTCGCGCCGTTTTCGAGAACGTTGTCGATGTACGCTTCGTCGGCCAGAATTTCTTCGCGGCGCTTGCGCATTGGCGCAAAATATCCCCAAAGTTTCTCGAAAAGCTCTTTCTTGAAATCGCCGTAGCCGATTCCGCCTTTTAGGAACTGCTCGCGCATCGCCGCGGTTTCATTCTTAGACGCTACGAGTGAGTAGAGCTTGAAGATTGTCGATTCGGCCGGGTCTTTCGGCGCTTCCACGGGCGTGGAATCGGTCACGATGCTCATTACCCGTTTACGCATTTCTTTTTCGTCGCCGAAGATGTCGATATTGTTGCCGTAGCTCTTGCTCATTTTCTGGCCGTCGATTCCAAGCACAGTTTCTGTCGCGGGCTGGATTCGCGCTTCCGGCAACTTGAAGATCTGCCCATCCGGCTCGGACTGTCCAAAGGTTTCGTTCATTTTCACAGCGAGATCGCGCGTTATTTCGATGTGCTGTTTTTGGTCTTTGCCAACTGGCACAACGTCGCTGTCGTAGATCAAAATGTCCGCCGCCATGAGAATTGGATAGCTGAATAATCCAACCGTAGCGGCCAGTCCGCGAGCGAGCTTATCTTTGTACGAGGTGGCGCGCTCTAGCAAACCCATGGGCGCTACAGTTGATAGGATCCAGGCTAGTTCGGTGACTTGCGGAACGTCCGAGTGCCGAAAAAGCGTGGCGCCCTCCGGATCGAGTCCGCACGCCAGAAAATCAAGCGCGACGCGCCGGCAGTTCTCGCGCAAGGCATCCGGATCGCGCAAGCTGGTGAGCGCGTGGTAATCGGCAATGAAATAGAGCGCTTCGCCTTCGGCTTGGAGCGCGATAGCCGGCTTCATCATGCCGAAGTAGTTGCCGATGTGCAGAACACCGCTGGGCTGAATTCCGGATAAAATTCGCATGAGCTACCACGTTCAACGCTCGACGTTTAACTTTCAACGTCCAACTGAGAAAGTCTTCGGGCGGCCACTGCTACCAGACGAATTCGTCATTCGTCATGACTTCCTGCTGGTAAACTTGCAGCGCCGACATTAGATAAGGCGCGCAATGGCCGCAAAGAATTCTCAGCCTGTTTCCGTAGTGACCGGTGCCGCTGGTTTTCTGGGATCGCATTTGAGCGATCGACTGCTGACGGAAGGCCATCGGGTCATCGCCATCGACAATTTAATCACCGGCAACACAGCGAACATCGGACACCTGACCGGGAACGAGAATTTCCAATTCATTAAACATAACGTTTCGAATTTCATTTTTCTCCCGCAAGAGAAAATCGATTACGTTTTTCACTTCGCTTCTCCGGCCAGTCCGATCGATTATCTTGAACTCCCGATCCCCACATTGAAAGTAGGCGCGCTGGGCACGCACAACACGCTGGGCCTGGCCAAGGATAAAAAGGCCGCATTCATTCTTGCATCAACATCAGAGGTGTACGGCGATCCTCTCGAACATCCGCAAAAGGAAGATTACTGGGGCAATGTGAACCCAATCGGGCCACGCGGCGTGTACGATGAGGCGAAACGTTACGCCGAGGCGATGACGATGGCATATCATCGCTATCATCGCGTTGACACCAGGATCGTGCGCATATTCAACACATACGGGCCGCGAATGCGATTGCGTGACGGGCGCGTGGTCCCGGCGTTTATCGGGCAGGCGTTGAATGGCCAGCCACTAACTGTTTTTGGCGACGGCTCACAAACGCGCTCGTTCTGTTATGTGTCCGATTTGATCGACGGAATTTTCAAGCTGGCCATGAGCGATTTCCACGAGCCAGTTAACCTGGGTAATCCGCGCGAAATGACGATCAAGCAGTTTGCGAACGAAATCATTCGCATCACCGGAACAAAATCGGCAATTGAATATAAACCGTTGCCCATCGATGACCCCAGAGTGCGGCAACCGAATATCGCCCGCGCAAAAGAAGTTCTCGGATGGGAACCACGCGTAGATTTCGAGGAAGGAATCAAGACGACGATCGAATATTTTAAAGAAACGTTAAAAGCTTGAAGTGACACAAAATTTTACTGGCGTTCCTGATTATTTAGATGTGAATTGTGTCATGGTTCAGCGCGCGTTTTGCGTCGCACTCGGTTTGTTCGGCGCGTTGTTGCCGGCTGTTGCGCAACAGGCCCATCGTTCGATCATTCGCGAGCCGTCGCGGTCTAACAGTGTATTAAATGCCCCTTTGTCGCTGAGCCTTTATCGACCGAAAAATTCGGGTGCGACCGATGGTTCGCTTCTGCTTCATAATGGCTCGGTGCCGCTTTGGTTGGACGGAGCGCAAGTCAGTACCGGGGTCATCGACCCCAGTTACAGCTTCGCGAGTCAGTGGGTTCAGATGGGATTCACATCGTCGGATCTCTTTCCGGCTGCGTTATTGAGCGCTGCTCAGCCACCTGCACAAAGACCGAGGGCTGGCCGCGTCCATAGTTTGGATGGCAAGGATATTGGAGCAGATGGAAAAGATTCGCCCGACGAGATGCTGAGCTCATCGCTGAACCCGATCTATTACGGCGGGGAAGTAGGCTTCTTATACGGCCGATGGAGCGGTAAAGGCGGCGGCGATATGTGGGAGACGTATGTTGTGGGCACGGTCGGTAACGACAAATTTCAGATCACGGCCGGCGCGTCATACGACGAATGGAATAGCAACGACCGCGGTCTGCGGTTCCGCTCATTCGGCGCTCCAAGATAAGCGCACGCGCGACCGTCTGCATCCGGAAGCAAAAGTACCTCGGCATGGCAGTGCTAACTTCGTCAATATTCCTGCCCTCGGATTGCACAGCGCAGGCGTTAACCGATTTTGAAAAGCTTGTCATCGAAGGCGGCGCAGTGAATCCACAAGGTCTGGCGCAACGGATCCGTAAAGCCTCTCGTCTTTTGTTTCTTCGGGCGTCAGATGATCAACTCGTCGCAGTAGGCGCGTTGAAACATCCCCGTGCGGACTATCGAAACAGGGTATTTGCCGATGCGCGAGCCACCGTCTCAGCGGACGAATACCCTGTTGAGTTGGGATGGGTCGTGGTGAGTCAATCGCACCAAGGGCGGCGACTCTCTACTCGCATTGTCGGCGAGTTACTTCCTTTCGCGAAGAACGAGAACATTTTCGCGACAACCCGGGCAGACGAGCGCGTCCTGAGTTTCGCGTTCGACTATGGATTTAAAATCAACGGGAAACCCTTCCCGAGCGGCCACGGCTACGATCTTGTTCTCTATCTTCGTAACGCGCATGATTACCTGCGGTGATCTTTTGGATTGAAATCGCCGATCGGTCCTTCCTACTATGGGCGCGCCGGCAGGACGGAAGTTCGTAATTGAGCCCGCTGGCCAAAGTCGTTTCAACGGACTAATACGCATGTCGGCTCGAAAATTTGCCGCGGATAAATTGCTGTGGGAAACGCTGGGACACTGGAAACGTTCAAGCCCTGAATTGGATCGCATCCAGTTCCTGAAGACCGTGCCCTTCTTTGACCAGCTCTCGAATCGGCAACTCAAGCGTGTCTCTGATATCATGTTTGAACGCACCTACGAGACCGATGAACTAATTTTTGAGGAGGGACAGCCGGGAGCGGCGCTCTTTTTAATTTTGGACGGCAAAATTGCGATAGAAATTTACGGCGAGACCAGCACGACGCATCTGGCTGTTTTAGGAAGAGGCGCCTTCTTCGGCGAGATGGCGTTGCTCGATGAAACGCCGCGTTCCGCTACCGCACGGGCCTCGGAACGTACTCGGACGCTGGCGCTTTATCGGAACGATCTTAACGGATTGGTTTATCGGCATCCAAGAACTGCCTGTCGAATTTACCGCTCCCTAGCGGGGATGATCGGCGATCGGCTTCGCTTGACCAATGAATTGGTGCAGACAAAAACTCCTGCCGACTCGGCCGCATTAGGATGAGCAACGGTCAGGACTTCGAAGAAAAAGAGCGAGAGCGCAAGGTGCGGCGCAAAGTCTTTTATCTCACATTCGCAACGCTGGCGTTGATTTTGGGAGGATTCCTGATCTGGAAGTTAAGCATTCTTATTCTACCGATTATAGTCGGCGGGTTATTGGCCTTCGTGTTCCGTCCAGTGAAGGATCGCTTTAGAAGCCGATGGTTGCCTCACGAGGTTCAGGTCCTTTGTTCCTTCGCAACCATTGGTGTTGTCCTGTTTTTCGCCTTCAATACTTTTCGCAAACACATTCCCGACGAAGAGCAGAAGCTGGAATTCAAGGTCCGCCTGAAATACAAGCTGAATGAAAGATACCGGCAGCTGGTGGCGAAATCGGCGGACGGAAAATCAAACGCGGTGACGGCGCTACTTGAAAAAGAACTCGGCCCGCTCATGGACAAGATCAATCAGGTGCTCGCACTTAACCTGGAGGAACGCAATCTGTTCCTGAAATATGCCGCCGGATACAACGGCAAACCTCCCATTCAAAGTAAGTTCGTTGATTACTTTCGAGCGAACCAAACAACCGGGAAATATGTAATTCCCGAAGAGACTCCTACGGGTGCGGCTTCGCCCACGGCCCCGACTGCACCTGCTCCGGCTCAGCCTGCCGCTCCAGACGAGGGGACAAGCCTGGAGAGTAAATTTTCTGCCTGGATTTTGGCGCCGTTGATTTTTCTTTTTCTCGGTTTCGATAACGGACAGATACGCCGCTTCTTTATTAGCCTCGTACCGAATCGCTACTTTGAATTGTCGCTCACGGTCCTCGACAGACTCGATGATGCTATCGGCAGGTATTTGCGCGGGACATTGATAGAATGTTTTCTGGTGGGCCTGACTCTTACACTCGGATTGATCCTCCTTGGGATTCCTCTGGGGATCGCCGTGGCCATTGGCGTAGTTTCCGGACTTCTCAACGCCATTCCGTTTCTGGGCGCGGTGATCGCTCTGGTGATTGGTGTTGGTTATGCGCTGATCGCGGAGAACGTGAGGCCGCTAATTCCCGGCCTGAATCCGAATGACCTGGCGCTGTATGTAGTGATTCTGGTCGTAATCGCGCACGTGCTGGACGATATTGTCTTTCAGCCCTTTGTCCTGGGCGGCGCGGTGAACATTCATCCACTCGTGGTTGTCATTGCGATCATCGCCGGGTCTCTCATCATGGGCTTGTGGGGCATGTTATTCGCTATTCCAACGGTGGTCGTCGTCAAAACTGCGGTCGCGACCTTCTTTAAGGAACTGAAAGATTATCGCATTATTTGATACGGGCTTCCCGACTTCGGCAACGCACGCTAAACCCCTACCGGGGTCATCTGTTTTTTTCGTGTTTGAGATTTCGAGCTTGAAATTTGTCTGGGATTTGGGTTTTGGGATTTGGAAATCTTAGCCCATGGCTATCTCACCGCGCCTGATCAGTCTCAATTTTGGGTCCCAGACCGTTGGCCTGGCGGAATTCCGCGTCCAGGCTCACGGTGGCCTGGTCTTGCTGGATTATCGTTTGCGGGAAGCGCCGTTCGATCCTGCGACTGGTCAACGTCCTGAGGCCCACACTGTATTGCACGAAACAGCCGCCGCGCTGCGTGAAATGATGAGCGAGCTGCATATCAAACACGGCGCGGTGAATTGCGCGTTGCCCGCGCAATCGGTTTTTGCGCGTTTTGTTAAACTGCCATCCCTTGAACACGAAAAGCTGGAGAAAGTCATCGCGTTCGAGGCGCAACAAAATGTTCCGTTCCCGATCGACGACGTGGTTTGGGATTATCAGGTGGTCGGAGGCGGATTGGAAGAGGAAATTCAAGTAATCCTGGTCGCGATTAAGCACGATCTACTCGATGGAGTTAACGGCGCTGTGGAAGAAACTGGGCTGCAAACTTCCACTATCGATATGGCGCCGATGGCACTCTACAATGCGTTTCGCTATAGCTACCCGAACGTCAACGACTGCTCGTTGCTGGTAGATATCGGGGCGCGCACAACCAATGTTCTCTTTATCGAGCCGCGAAGGATTTTTTCGCGCAGTCTTCCCATTGGCGGCAGCGCGATCACGGGAGCAATTGCCAGGGAACTTGGCGAGTCCTTCGAGGCGGCAGAAACTCGCAAAAAGCGAGACGGCTTTGTAGGTCTGGGAGGCGCTTACGCCGACCCCTCAGACCACGATATTGCCCGCGTCTCGAAGCTGGCGCGAAGCACCATGACCCGACTGCACGCGGAGTTGATGCGCTCGATCAGTCATTATCGGGCGCAACAGGGGGGAAGTCGGCCGGACCGCATCTTTCTTTGCGGCGGAACCGCGGGTATGCCCTACATGCGCGAGTTTTTTCACGAGAAATTCCAGTTGCCGATCGAGTTTTTTAATCCGCTTCGAAACGTAGCGGTATCGGAAGCGGCCTCGGCGTCAGGTGTCGCGCAATCGGCGCATGTGCTTGGCGAATTAGTTGGCCTGGCGCTGCGCAGCGTGACGGTCTGTCCGATGGAATTAAGCCTGCTTCCGGCAAGCGTTGTTCGAAGGCAGGAATTGGAACGGCGTCGGCCATTCTTCATTGCTGCGGCCGCATGCGTGGTTCTCGCCATGCTGGGCTGGTCGTTGTATTACACGCGAGCAGCGCAGGTTACGCGCGCGACTGCCGAGGTGATCCAGCAAAAGAATGCCTCCATGCGAGAAGCGGAGGCGCAGCTTGATAAACTCAAAAAGCAGGTCACCTCACTCGACAGCGTCGCTGCCCCGCTTATTAGCGCCGTCAATGATCGCGACTTCTGGCCGCAAATTTTTGACGATTTAAACGCGCGCCTGCCTGAGGCTGACATCTGGATCACCGAGCTCGGGGCGACTTCGGGTGGGAAGCTTCTGGGCGCAGGCGAAAAACGCGCCGGAGAAACTGCGGCTGTGCCTCCTCAGCCGGGTTCCGGAGCGGCAGTGAAAACTGTCGCTGCCGGCGCGAAGTCAATCGATGGCATCCTGGTGCGCGGTCTTTACCTCTATAATCCGAAACAGCAGGAGATCGTCGTTGATTATTTACGCAATCTGGCGAGCTCGCCGTTTTTCGTTGTTGATCCAAAAACTCCCGAGCGCGTGATCAAGTCGAACTCCGTTCCAAACGACACGGAATGGGCGTTCCCTTACGAGCTCCAGCTCACACTGCGCAAGCCGGTGAAATTGCCATGAAAGAGTCGTCTTTGTCATGTCGAGCGAAGTCGAGACATCTCCGGATTCATAATTGCTGATTGATGCCGCGTGATTACAACTTCTGGGTTTACATCGTAACGAACCAACTTGGAACGACCTCGGTGCTGACGTGCTACAAGACAGGTAAGATCGAGAGATTTGATTCGCTAACTTCTCGTTCGCTCAGCCTTCGGCCTTCCCGTCTATGTCGCGCTTCCCCAGCCGCTCCATTCTCGACCCCGAAAGCTTTTGGAGCTCGAAATGACAGAATCTACGTGTATTGCGTCCGCAAGAACCTGGCAGACGTAGCAATCCTGATCTTCATGCCTGAGTTTCGGTATCCGTGCCATCCGTGTAATCCGTGTTTAATGCCATGAAGTTGTGGTTTCAACAAAATAGGGCGCTCGGGACATTTCTGATTGTCTTTGGAATCTGCGCGTTATTTGCCGGAGTTCTTCTTTATTGGAGATGGGCGGTTTGGCGGGATGCCAGGCAAACGTTCGATCAGGCGGCAGCAGAGAGGAGTCGTTTCGAGCACCTCGATCCTTTTCCCAATGACGTGAATTATCGGAAACTGCAGGGTTATCTCGATCGATACAGCACTGCGCTGAACAAATTCAAAGACGAACTAAAAAACGGCGTCGTCCCAGCGCCACCGCTCGCGCCCAACGAATTTCAATCGCGTCTGCGCCAGGCGACAGTTGCCACGGTTAACAGAGCACAGACCAACAACGTAAAACTTCCGGATAAATTTGAGCTCGGCTTTGATGAGTTCGCCACTGGCTTGCCAGACACAGCGGTGACGCCACTGCTCGGGCAGGAACTTTCTCAAATCCAGATGCTCATAAACATTCTACTGGACGCCAAGGTGGACAGCGTAACGTCCTTGCATCGCGCCCCGATGCCCGAAGAACGCAAGTCTTTGTCGACTCCAACACCGTCTCCAGCCGCCAGACGAATGGCTACAGCAACCAAAGCAAGCACGCCGCCGCCAACATCACTGCAGCGAAACGTTGTCGATGTGACCTTTAAAGCCACGCCTGCTGCCGCGCGCAAAGTCTTGAACGAAATCGCAAATTCGAGCGGGCAATTCTTCATTATTCGTATCCTGTATGTGCACAACGAAAAGGACAAAGGCCCTCCGCGCCAAAGAACCCAGCCAACTCCGCCTCAAGCACCGCAGACGGCTTCGCCGCAGCCGGGCGCAGCCGCGCCACTAAATTTCATAGTGGGAAACGAGCACATCGAAGTCTCGGTCACGATCGAAATGCTGAGATTTACGTTTTAACCACAAAGGAAGACTTTCTAGATCCAACCACGGATTTACACTGATAACACGGATGAGAAATGATTCATGAAGAGCTAAACCGTGAAATAATCGGCGCTGCGATGGTAGTGCTCAATGAGTTGAAACCGGGACTAGACGAAAAACTCTACGAAGTGCAATGATGATCGAACTGAAGCACCGCGGACAGGTGAACGCTCTTGTCATGTCGAGCGGAGTCGAGACATCTCTGGATTCATAATTGCTGATCGATGCCGCGTGATTATAACTTCTGGGTTTACATCGTAACGAACCGTAGCCATTCGGTTTCGTTATCCGTGCCATCCGTGGTTCCTAATCATTTCTTCGTGTTCATTCGTGTCCATTCGTGGTTAAATGCGCGCCGTGGTGATTAAGCATGGCGAAGACTCTGGACTGGATTAAGGCGCATTACGATCGGGTCGCGCTGATTGCCGCTGGGATTTTCCTTTTCGTTTCTGCCATTTCCATTTGGTGGAACGCCATTCAGTTTGGGAATCGTTTGGTGGCTCAGCCCGGGCCGCCGCCGAAGAATGCGTCACCACCGCCTGTAGCAACGGAGCTCGATCGCGCCGCGGAGCGTCTTCAGCATCCTTCGCAATGGAAATCCAGTACCCGCTCCGGACTTTTTGTTCCGGAAAAACATTTCATCGGCGCTAATGGGCTTCCCGCGACACTGCAGAACACGCAGGTGCATGCGCCTGTCCCCAATGATTGGTTCGAAAAATTTGGTTTACCGATCCAGGACGCCGACGTGCTCGAGCAAGATCCAGACACTGACGGATTCACGAATCTGGACGAGTGGCAGGGAGGCACCGATCCAACAAACAAGGATTCGCATCCGGATTATCTTACAAAACTACATTTGGTATCCGCCACCGAGGAACCGTTCCGATTCGTTTTTTCATCCTGGGTTGGCCGGACCTTCGCGCTTAACACGATTGATCAAAGCGAACCAACGCAATTTTTAAAGATAGGCGACGTTATTCGCGGGACCGGTTTTAAGATCGTCAAGTTCACTGAGAAACATGAGCGCGATCAATACGGCACCAGGGTGGATGTTTCGGAATTGCTCCTCGAACACAAGGATACCCACGTGCAGGTGACTCTGGTGAAGGAAAAGGTCGCTACCTCGCCGCAATCCGTGGCCACTTTCGTCTATACATGGGGCGGACGCCGGGAGTTCGAAGTGAGAAAAGATCAAGAATTTTCCTTGAAACCCGTAGAAGAGATCAATTACAAGCTCGTGGATGTGCAGCCGAACAAAGCCGTAATCGTGAATACGCAGAAACCAAATGCGCGGATCGAGATCGGTTTTGCGCCGCCCTGAGATCGCAAAGAGCAAAGAACCAAAGCGGCAGTCTATAGTTGATAGTTGATAGCCAAAGCAGACCGAAGTGGTAGGGCGTCGCACGCCGTGCGCGCCGCCTCTTCCTGGCTTACTTCGCTCTTCGCGCTTGGCCCTTATCCCTTCGCGTCCTCCCGTTAAACCCAAAAAAATCGTAAGAATTTTCGCTTGCACTGAAGCGCGCACATCCACTACAAGCTCGTGAATGTGCAGCCGGACAAGGCCGTGATCGTGGCGAAGTGCGCCGATCGAGATCCACGCAACGGATTGTTTCTGGAAATTCCCAAAAATCACGAGGGCACCACGATGAAAAACAAATTAATCCTTCCATTAAGGCGCACCTTCTCCAGAGTGCGCTCATGATCCGACTTGTTCGCGCTTTGTTTCTCGACTTGTGCGGCAAAAATTCGCACCTAAGATTGGCGGCTTTTCGTGACAAAATCATGCAGCGGCTAGGCTTCCCCGTAATTGGTGTAATTGTTTTTGGCGGCGTGGCACTGGGGCTTGGCGCGCTAGCCTCGGCTAGCAACTTGCCGGAGCAAAACATCATTTCTCCCGCGTCATTCCAACCCAGTGCCGCGACGCACGAGACGCGGGCGGGGTTGCAAGGAGTGATCGAGTTTTCGAACGCGAATGAGGTTACCCCGCGTATTGAAACTGTTTCGTCGGCGCCGCCGACGCGCAGCAGCTTCATGGCGACTTGGGACAGCGTAAGCGGCGCGAAAGATTATTTGCTGGATGTGTCCATGAGCAACTCGTTCAGCAGTTACGTGGCCGGCTATCACGACTTGGAGATTGGCAATGTCAATGGCCGAGCTGTAACCGGATTGGAGCCAGGTACGACCTACTACTATCGGGTGCGTCCGTACACTGCCGCCGGTTCGGGCGGATACTCCAATGTCATGACGGCTACGACAGAGGCTCCTACCGGGCTGATCATTAATCCAACATTCGACAGCTCGATCACCAATGATCCGAACTCTGCCGCCATTCAGGCGATGATTAACCGGGCCATCGCGATTTACGAGTCGCTGTTTAGCGATCCCATCGCGATCCAGATTCTTTTCCGCTACTCGACTACTGCTCCGAACGGCGATCCTTTGCCGGCAGACGTTCTCTCACAAAGTCGGTCCGTCGTTTACACTGTACCGTGGAACCATTTCGTCAGCGCTTTGAGAGCGGATGCACGTACCGGCAACGACAATGTTGCGAACGCAAGTCTGCCACAGAGCGCGCTATCTAGAAACATCGCGCCATCTAGTGGGAACGGGCGAGCGGTGGGATTGGACACACCGCCGGCCATGTTCCCAGACGGCACCTTTGGACAGGGCGGACCGTATGACGGAATCGTAACGCTTAATTCCGCGCAACCGTTCTGGTTCACCCGGCCTCTCATCAGTGGCAGCTTTGACGCGCAGCGTTCGGTTGAGCATGAAATTGATGAGGTCATCGGTCTGGGATCGTACCTAAACACCCCCAACGCACCGAGGCCGTGTGCCAACTCGTATGAAGCGGAATCGAGCGACAACACTCTGACGGGAGGCGCGGGGATTCAAAGCTGCCCGACGTGCTCCGGTGGATTCGATGTAGGCTACGTCGGCAACAACTCGGGTACCATCCAGTTCAATCATGTTACTGTTAACACAACGCACAGTTACGTCGTAACGATCTGGTACACCAACGGAGACGCGGTGCGCTACGCCCTTCTGAGCGTGAACGGCGGTCCTGGAATTCCCGTAAGCTTCCCGTCCACTGGCTCGTTTCAGACCGTCGGCTCAGTACAGAGGACGATCACTTTGAACGCTGGCAGCAACAACACGCTTACGTTCTACAATCCGATCACTGGTAACTGGGCTCCGGATTTCGATTGGATTGGGGTGAACTGCGCTATCACACCACCCATCAATCTCCGCCCGCAGGACTTGTTTAGTTGGTCGTCTCGTGGCGTCAGGAATCTCACTTTGAACGGCTCACGTTATTTCTCGATCGATAGCGGCAGCACCAACATCGTTGGTTTCAATCAAACTTCGCCCGGCGATTTTGGTGATTGGTTGAGCGAGGCGTGCCCGCAACGCCATCCGTTTGTGCAGAACGCATTCGCTTGCGCCGGCCAATTTTCCGATATCTCCGCGACATCGCCCGAAGGGATCAACCTCGATGTCATCGGTTACGATTTGGCTAATGCACCTACGCCTACGCCTACTCCCACGCCGGAGGGCAGGGCGGCAGTGGTCGACCTTAACGGCGACGGCCACCCGGACTATGTGCTTCAGAACGCTGCCACCCGCCAAACAGCGATCTGGTATCTTAACAACAACGTTTTTATAAGTGGCGCTTACGGCCCAACGCTTGCAGGCGGCTGGGGGCTGAGGGCTGTGGAGGATTTTAATCGCGACACCCATCCAGATTATGCCTTGTTTGCCCCCCGTACGGATCAAACGGCAATTTGGTACTTGTCCGGACCAATCTTTATCGGAAGCGCTTATGGGCCGACTCTTCCCAGTGGCTGGGAGTTGGTGGCGACGGCCGACTTCAACGGCAATGGCTACCCAGACTACGTGCTCTATAACAGCGGCACCCGTCGAAGCGCGATATGGTATCTTAGCAACAGCGTTTTGGTCAGCGCCGCTTGGGGTCCGACTCTTCCGGCCGGCTGGAGCCTGGTGGGTGCAGCTGATTTTGATCGCAACGGCCATACAGATTATCTCTTGTTCAATTCCATTACCCGCCAAACGGCAATCTGGTATTTATCGGGACCAACATTTCTCAGAGGCGCTTATGGGCCGAGGGTTCCCAGTGGCTGGGAGTTGGTGGCGACGGCCGACTTCAATGGCAATGGGTACCCGGACTATGTGCTCTATAACAGCGGCACCCGTCGAACCGCGATCTGGTATCTCAACAACAGCGTTTTTGTCAACGCCGCTTGGGGTCCAACTCTTCCAGCGAGCTGGAGCTTCGCCGAGCAATGAGCAACCGACTTGGCGCGTGTTGGTCCAGACGTTAACTGTTCACGTTTTGCCAAGCGGGCCCCGCTGCTCGACGTGCCTTGGCAGGATCGTTCAACGCGTAACTATCGACGACGTGACAATCTGGGTTAACGGTTTTGGTGATGACCAAAGAAGAAATCGCCGGCGCACTGGAGCAAATCGCGACGCTGCTCGAATTGAAGAACGAAAACCCTTTCAAAATCCGGGCTTACACGAATGCCGCGCGTGCGATCGAAACATTTGGCGGAAACGTCGCGAATTTTCAGGATGAAGAGGCGCTGTCGAAAATTCCAGGAATCGGCAAGAGCATCGCCCTTAAGATCAACGAACTCGCCGCGACTGGATCGCTGAAATACTTGGAGGAGTTGAGCGCGGAATTCCCGTCCGGAATTCTCGAGTTGTTCTCACTGCCCGGGCTTGGTGCCAAGAAGATCAAGGCTCTCTACCACAAACTCCAAATCAGTTCCATCGAACACCTGCAGAAGGCATGCGAAAGCGGGCGCGTCGCTGAATTGGCTGGTTTTGGTGAAACAACCCAGCAAAACCTTCGTGACGTCATTGCAAGACGTGCAGCACACGCCGGTTCATTTCAATTCGGGCAGATCGCAGCAGAAGCCGAAACGTTGCGGTCTGATTTGGCGGCGCATGACAGCGCCTTGCAGGTCGATCTAGCTGGAAGTTACCGGCGGAGAAAAGAAATCGTACACGATCTGGATCTTTTGGTGGCCACGAGTAAGCCTGAGAGCATCACGAAATTCTTCGTTTCCCATCCGCTCGTGGAACTGTACGATCTGCATTAGACTAAATTCTGAGTATGAGCATTCAAGAGCTCGAAGCGGAAGTTAAACGTTTGTCGCCCTCAGAGCTCCCCATTTTCAGCAAATGGTTTGCGAAATTTGCTGCTACTTCTGTCGAGGAGACGGAATGCGCGGCGTGGAGTGTTCTCTCATCGGAAGCACTAGCCCGTGCCTACTCTGACTCTGAACCCGAATACACCTGCGCTGACATTAAGCGGCAATGAAGGAAGGAGACGTCGTCTTGACGCCCCTGCCGCAGGCTGACGCGATCATTAAGAATCGGCCGGCTTGCCCCTGAGCGAAGCCGAACGGTGCGCGCCGCAGTCGCAGCAGCGCGCCGCCTCTCCCCGCCTTACGCCCTTTGCTTTTGGCGCCGTGATCTCTTCGTTCCCTGCGGTGAAACCGTTAACCACGAATGAACACGAATACACACGAATCAAAGAGCGTAGCCGCGGATCTTCCTCATTCCTTTGACACCTGCTCGCGAATACTTTCAGAGTTCGGCATTCGACATTCGGCATTTTCTCTAACATCTGTGTAATCCGTGTAATCCGCGGTTCTCTCTGGGTTAAACCCAAAAAATGGTAAGAATTTTCGCTTGCACTGAAGCGCGCACATCCACTACAAGCTCATGAATGTGCAGCCGGACAAGGAGAATGTTATGAAAACGATCCCTCTTGCAGGTCTTGAACAGAAGCAAACGAAGTTAACCAAGACTTCGTGGAGGGCGGAGCTCTGCGACGCCATGCGTGTTCACAATCGCAGTGTTGCGGACTCGCCCGCCTTCACGATGTTGCGGCGCGGCAAGCAGGAACTCGCCCTTCCATTCGCTCGACTCTTCGCTTCCTTTGTTATCTTCTGTTTAATCGGAGCTGGCCTTTCGCTCGTTTGCGCATCGAGCTCTGCGCAAACCCCGGACAACGTTGCCGAGCGCGAAGTGCACAGGCGTCAAGCTGGCATAACGCAAGGCGAAGCCGCCATGGCGCGGGGCCAGGCTGCGATGAAAGCAAAAGATTTCGCCGCGGCCCACGAAGAATTCAGAACTGCCGTCCTGTATCTGCCCGATGCAGTGGTTTCCGGAAAAGCGCACGACGAAGCCGTCGAGGGTTTTTGCAAAAGTGGCGTCGTTTTGGCCGAGGCGCGCATCGCTGAAGGAAGATATGCCGATGCCGAAGCGATTCTGAGCGAGATTTTAAGTGACCGCTACGATCCCAAGTGTCGTCCGGCGCAGGAACTTTACGCGCACCTGCGGCAGCCCGGTTACTTCAACAAAACGATGAGCCCGACCTTCATCGAAAAGGTCGAGCAAGTGAAACAACTGCTCACCGAGGCCGACGGCTTTTACCAATCTGGGCGGTACGATCTCGCGATGAAACGCTACGAACAGGTGCTGGCTCTCGATCCGTATAACACAGCGGCCCGGCGCGGTCAGGAGAAAATAAACAACACCAAATACAAGTACGGCGAGGAAGCGTATAACGAGACACGGTCCCGCCAGCTTTGGCAGGTGGAAAAAGGCTGGGAACAACCAGTCCGCCGCTATGGTGCGGCGGGCGAGCCGGCCAAGTTTGGCATTCAGAAAAACTTGGCCGACACAGCCAGAATAAACAATAAGCTAAACACAATAATCATCCCGCGTGTTGAATTTCGCGACGCAACTCTTCGCGAGGCAGTCAATTTTCTGCGGGAACAAGCAGTGGAGAACGATCCTGCCACTGAAGGAGAGAGAGGCATCAATATTGTATTACCTCCTTCGGTCGGGGTTCAACGCCCGCCGCCGCCGCCCGCCGGCGCTTCCCCGGCCCCCGCAGGGGCTACTGCGCCTGGCACAGCACCGGCTGGCACGCCTCCCGTTGGTGCTGGTCAGGCAGTCGCTCTACCCCCGGCACCTCCAGCGGAAAGGGGCAGCATAACGATTGAGTTGAATCACATTCCGCTCGGGGAAGCGCTGCGCTACATCGCAAATCAGGCTGGGTTGAAGGTAAAAGTCGAATCCTATGCCGTTTCCCTCGTCCCCAGAACTGAACAGAGCGGTGATCTTCTTGTGAAGAGGTATCGGGTCCCGCCGGAATTCTTCGGTGGTCCACTTGACGTGGGCTACTATATCGAGGCTGGTGGGGCTGGGGGCCAGACGGGGGCGGGGGGGTTGGCGCAGCCTGCACCAGTCGCTGAAAACATCATACAGAAGGAGGCGGTGAGTTACCAGACCGCCTCCGGAACTGGCACCGGTGCGGGGGCTACGAGCCAGTCAAATCTCGTCCAGGGGACCAGCACTACAAGGCAGCACTTATTGAACGACCGTCAACTCGTTGGTCGAGCTGACGCCAAAACGATGTTACAGAGCATGGGAGTTCAGTTCCCGACCATTACTCTGCCAGATGGCCGCGCCGACGCCGCCAGCGCAACGTTCTGGCCGCACACCGGAGTGCTCATCGTCCGGAACACGCAGGACAATTTGGACATGGTCGATGCCTTGGTTGACCAGGCGAATGCTTCGCAGCCAAAGCAGGTCGAGATCGAGTCGAAGTTTGTCGAGATCAACCAGAACAATCTTAAAGAACTCGGGTTCGATTGGCTGCTGGGCCCGTTTAGTCTAAACGGGAAAGTCTTCGGTTCCGGTGGAACCGCGGGAAACGGTGTACCGGTGAATGCCGCGGATTTTCCTTTCGTTAATCCTGTGACGAACCAACCCATCGGTCAGAACCCGGTTACGTCCGGAAACCGCAGCGGCGATTTTGCAATTAGTGCAAATGCGCTTGATGCACTTTTAGTTCCGGGTCTCGGGCAAGCCGCCGGCGCCGCGCCGGGGATCTTTGGATTGGCCGGGGTCTTCACCAATCCACAATTTCAGGTTGTGATCCGCGCGCTGAACCAGAAAAAAGGCATCGATTTGCTTTCTGCGCCGAAGGTGACCACCAAGAGCGGCCAGCGCGCCATCATCGAAGTTGTGAGAGAATTCCGTTATCCCAGAACATACACACCGCCGCAAGTGCCCTCAATTGGAACCACGACAACGACTGGTTCGCAGGTTGTCCCCGTAGTCGTGACACCGACGACGCCGCAGGATTGGGAGACGCGCAATACCGGTGTGACGTTGGAGGTCGAACCGGTAGTAGGCGGCGATTCGACTACTATCGATTTGAATTTAGTTCCGCAGGTGGTGGAGTTTGAAGGTTTCATCAACTACGGCAGCCCGATCAATGCGGTGGGTGTCAATACTATTGGTAACGCCATTTCAACCTCAGTGCCAGTCCTGCTCACTCAGAATGTCATCAATCAGCCAGTGTTCAGCACGCGCAAAGTTACGACGAGCGTCAACGTTTATGATGGGCAGACGGTGGTGCTCGGGGGATTAATGCGCGAAGACGTCCAAAAGGTCGAAGATAAAACTCCGATCATCGGCGACATTCCGCTCATCGGCAGAGCATTTCGCACTAATGTCGATCAGCATGTGAAAAAGAACCTGATCATTTTCGTAACCGCGCGTGTGGTCACGCCGGCCGGCCTTGCATTCAACGCTGAGGAAGAAGAGGAGGAAGGATTGCTCCCACCAGCGTTACCCGAAGCGCCAGCGTATAAGAAGTAGGGAGTCGATAGTTGATAGCTGTAGCGGCAGAGCCTGCGCCTGAGCGTAGCTAAACAGGTGTTTGCCGCGACTTTCCCGGGCGCGAAACACGTATTCGATTACAAGAGCTGCCGAAACTCATCCGGCGACAGACCGCACTGTTTGGCGATATTGCCCATCGTGTAAGCATTACCGGATTTGCGCGCGGTATTTGCACCGTCCGCAAACCATCGCTCAGTGTGATATGTTTACCTTGGCGGATTACAACAAATCCGATTTTCTCCAACGCTCGTACCGCTGCCAGGTGGTTAACTCCAGGCAGCTTTGGCATGTGCTTAGTTAGACGCTGACTTCTTCCCGCGTGATCCGCGTACCAAAGCGTTTTGCAATCTCGGGTTGCGCTGCCAGATACTCGCCGATGGCGATTCGAATGTTTTCCAGAGCCTCTTCACGCGTCGCTCCCTGACTGTTGCACCCGGGGAGATCGTCGCACCAAACGGCAAAGCCTTCCTCGGATTCCACCAGCGTCACGTGATAATTCATCCTGTGAAAATGCTGCACTGGGGAAATTCTCTCAAGATCTTTTTGCTCGATTCGATGTTGTAGTAATGGATATGGAGACGGAGGAAAATCACGGATTACCTGGCTTCGCGCAAGGCTACGGGGCAGAAGGCCCGGATGACCAGGAGATAGCGAGAGAAGCCCAGGCAACACAGGAAAGGCGCGAAAGATCTGAATCCTTCTGCCTCCGGAATTTTTCCCGTCTATTCGCGTGTTTAGTGGGCAATCTCGTCCTTCGTCATTCGGACTTCGTCATTTTCTAAATATCCGTTCTGTCCGTGGTATCCGTGGTTGTCTGCTCCCCTACGAATTGGTGTCCTGGTCCGCAACTGCGGCACGGGAGCAGCGTAGGCGGGCTCTCAATTAATTTTTTTCGAGAACTTCGCTCCGCCCTTTCCGGAGAACACGTAGAAGTGGAGAGCGCCAAAAAGTTCAAAAAATAAGTATTGACTTTATCTGCGAACAATGAGATAACCCGCGCCACTCTTAACAAACCCCTATGAAAATAAATAAAACAAATAAAACCTCCTCAGCGTTTACCCTTATTGAATTGCTGGTCGTAATTGCCATCATCGCCATTCTGGCGGCATTGGCTGTGCCAGCGCTAACCTCGGCGCTCGCCAAGGCCCAGATGAGCGGCACAATGAACAACGCGCGCCAAATGTATTTGGCTCAATTCCAAATGTCGAATGACGGCGCGGCCACAGGGGATCCCAGTTCTGCGTGGCCTGGCGATCTTATCGCGGGTGGTTACCTTGCCGGTGGAGCGGCGAGCTTAGGACCTTACTGCAATGTATTGCTCGCAAAAGGCTACCTAAAGGGCGGCGATGTCCTGAAGCTGCTGAATGCTCCCGGTACCGCTTTGGTTGGTACCATAACGCCTCCAGCCCCTCCAGTCCCCGAGAGTATAGCGTTTAATGCCGGGACAGGTGCTTTCAAAATTTACCCCGTGCTAGAATCGGATCCCTCGAACGCGATTTATGCTGTTAGCCATAACTATACCTATAACACACTACTGTCGGCTTCGGCTTCGCAAATTCCTTACGGTACCAAAGGTTTCATTGTCGTCCGTAAGGGCGGCGACGCGAGTGTGTTTAAAGAAGGCCAGGCTACAAAAGCTGGCTGGAGCGGCAATGACACGATATTTCAGACACAGGTTGGCCTGAGGACCGGAGACACTCCAGGAACTGCGGGTACAGGCGACCTCGCGGGCAACATCGTCTACCCGTAAGAAGCGAAGCTGGCTCGTTTAGTTCAATTTAATTCATTCAAAACGCCCTGCTGGAAATCCCGGCAGGGCGTTTTTGTTTGTGGTACCACGAATGGACACGGAGAGACACCAATGCTTTGGCTGTGGATAGACTGCCGAGAAATTACCAACTATTGGGTTATTTTGAGAAGGGCAGCGCATGAAACGGCAAAATCGTCGCGCGATTTAACCCGTTATTACGTGAGACTTCGGCTGATCTAGAGCTTCTCGGTATGAACGTTCACGTGAGACGACGGTACGATAACCCGCTTTGCAGGGCGAGTTTCGGGATTCGGTTCAACTGTCCACATCCAGCTGAGATGCCCATTTTTGTCGGAGCACCAAGCGCCGCCACCACGTTTCCAGATCTCCATTCGCCAGTAATCGCTGTTGCCGGGAATTGCGAAAACAAATGTAACTGCAGCTGCCATAATCACTCCGCACAGATTTCCAATGAGGAATGTGCGTATCATTTTGTATCCCATTTCCCTTACCCTATAATCGAAAATCGCCGTCGTGCCGATTGTTTTATTTGGCCGCTATTAACCTGAACCGCTTAGTTTGGTTCAATTCAAAGCGCCCTGTCTGGAAAATCCCGGGAGGGCGTTTTGCTTTTGTGCTAACCACGAATGGACACGAATTATGCGGCCATTGCTGCCTGTCCGCTGCGTGCTGCAGCAACAGATCAAAGCTTAAAATTATTGTAATCCTCATGCGTGCCGATCCAGAACCAGTAGTAATGGCCCTTCCGATCGCGGGCGAGAGCGCGATAGGCGCGACCGATCTCAGCGGTGTAAACGCTGCCTTTCTTGCGAAAGCCTAGAGAAGGGTGTCGCGGATTCCTCTTGAACAACTCGAAATTTTTATCGGCAAGCTTCTGAATATGTTTTGGAAGCCGCTCATAGCATTTCCAGAAAGACGGCAGCGCATGAGAGGTCACGGAAGCGGCGTGAAATTGCCTGCATCGATTTCAGCATCGACTTTCTCGAGTGCTTTTTCGTGCTTGCCCCCTGGGGAGAAGTCGTCTTCGATCTCCTGGTCCCAGGCAATCTTGTCGCGCCGCGCGATGTGCGCAGCCAATTTCGCTAACTCTTCCGGCGACAACTTATCAACGGCCTCTTCAATTTCCGCGAGACTCATTACTAAACACTAGCTGCGCCGGTTTCATTTTCAATCAACGAGGATCGCGAGTTGAGCGATGAGGCCTCTGGTCATTGCGAGAGAGTTCGAGAAAAAAGTTTCGCTGAGTGCACAGCGCCTTGGGCTGTAACGTTTTCACATTTGCATTGATTGGCGTGATTCGTGGACCAATTTTAGCTTTGATCTCGATGCTGGGCGTTCTCGACGGCGTGCCCGGTCTGCCTACGCCTCGGATGGGCTCCGGCGTGGTGAGCGGTCGCGCCCTGCCAGCTTACCGCACGCGCGGTCCGCCCGTAATTTTCGAATCACGTACTGAATAAATTTCCAGGCAGCGAAGTCGAATGCCTCATAGCGATTTCTCATTCTTATGAAAAAAATTCTATTTGGATTGGCTATACTCGCTTTTGGTGCGTCTGCTCTTCAGCAGGCTAGAGCCGACGTATCGACTGATTTCTTTTACAATAATCTGTCCGGTGGAAACTGGATCGACGTGGAAGGTTACGGATACGGCTGGCAGCCCGACTTAGCGGTAAACGATACGAACTGGCGCCCGTACGCGGACGGCTACTGGGCTTACACGGATGACGGATGGACATGGGTGTCGTACGAGGATTTCGGCTGGGCCACTTATCATTATGGCCGCTGGGCGAATCTCGCGGATTACGGTTGGACCTGGTTTCCCGGAGAGGATCTGGACTGGGGCCCCGCATGGGTCTCGTGGAGGACTGGAGGCGATTATGTTGGCTGGGCGCCTTTGCCCCCCCGCGGTCCGGGCGTCGTTTATGGGGGAAGGCCTATTGGTCCTCAGGTGGACATCGAATTCGATATCGGTCCGGAATACTACAACTTCTGCGAGGTTCGCTACATCGGTGAACCGGTCCTGCGCAGTTACATCGCTCCGCGAGTGCAGAACGTCACCTACATTAATAACACGGTGAACGTCACGAACATCACCGTTAAAAATAATGTGGTCTACAACTATGGGCCGAATTACGAGGTACTGAGCGCGCACTCGAACCGACCGATTCAACGGCTCAGCATCGAGCGGCAGTCGGCGGCCAATCTTTCAGCCGCCGCCAAATCCGGCGCGCTCACCAAAGTGCAGGGGAACAAACTGGTCGTGGCCGCTCCGCCCAGGCTCGCGAAGGCACCTCCTACTGCCAAGCCTCCCACTGTGAAGACCAAAGTTTCGCAGCCGAAGATCAACCGTGGCTGGGCCGGAGTTCAAAACGAAGCGGAGCTAAAACAGAAAATTAAGACTGAAAACCCGAAGAACGTTCCGCCGCCAACGGCTGCTGCGGCACGCGCGCCCGGTGGTCCGTCACCAGCAGTCGGAGCGAGTCCAGCGTCGCCCACGGGGGGTGCGCCGCCGGTTTCGCCAGGTCCAAGAGGCAAACCCGGTCGCGTGCCACCGGCCGCAACGGGATTACCAATGAGATCTCCAGCAGCTGTTTCACCTTCACCATTTGAACGAGGTAAACCTGGCGGGAGACCGTCGCCCGGAGGTAAACCGACGCCGGCTGGGCCACCGCGGGGCGTCTCGCCTTCACCGTTTGAGCGAGGTCGGAGCAGACCTGGCGGCCCGCCACCTCAACCTGGGGCTACAACCAGCCCAGCTGGAGGGGCATCACGCGGAGCGGCTCCGCCAAGTTTCCGAGCATCATCGCCCCCGCCGGAACCTGGCCAGCCATCAAAAGGCAGACAAGGCGCGACTCCAGGCGTGGGGCGGCCTGGCGGACCTCCGAGCATGCCAGAGCAAGGCCGTGGTAGAGCACCCGAGATCCAGCGCGGCGGAACACCGCCTCCAGCCGGGCCAGGTGCTGGTGAGCGTCGCGGCGGCGCAGGGCGAGGCCAGCCTGGCTACGGCCAGCCTGGTGCGCCGCCTACGGGTGCTGGTCCAGGTGAAGCGCGAGGCGGAAAAGAACCCGGCCAACCTGGAGTCAATAGACCTCCGACCACACCGCCTCCCGGTGCGGGTCCAGGCGAAGCGCGAGGTGGAAGAGAGAGAGGGCAGGGTGCCTATGGTCAACCTGGCGGTCAGCCAAGAGCTGGAGCGCCTGCTCCAGCTGAGCGCGGGCAAGGGCAGCCGGAGCGCGGAAAGAAAAAGGGTGAGGGGACCCCACCGCCACGAGGACCACAATAACTTGTTGTTATTATCTTAGCGGCCCCGGAAAGAAAATTTCTGGGGCTTTTTTTTTGAACGCGTCTCTTGTAGGGCGTTCGCCGCGGCGAGCGCCAATTCAGAAGACCGCGGCCGATCTTATCAGCTTGCTGGTTCAATTAATTCAACTGCGGGGAAATAGAAACGGTAACGCTCGACATCGCGAGTCGCTAATTTCCATCCCATCAACTCGGCATGCGCACCAATAAAGAAGTCGGGCAACGGTACGTGAGGAGCGTCACCGCCGCCTGATTTCCGACGGGTGAGACGATAGCGCGTGTAAGCACGGGCACACAGCACAGAAGCGGCAGCAGGAAGATCGACAATGGTTAGGCCATCCGCGCGCAGCTCTGCTTCGATTGCTTCCGGAGTTTTATGTCCGACACAAAGTTCCGCCAGAACGATCGCATTCAGCGCAAGCCCCTCGGTTGAGAGCGCGTGCGCAAGAATATTCTGAGCCCAGGTACGGAACCGCGATGCCGGATCGCGCGCATCAATGATGATGTTGGTGTCTATCAGAATCACAGCTCGCGCGTAAGCGCACGAAGCTTCTCCCAGCTCATGGCAGGCTTAAATTTCCAACTACAAACTGCTTTGAGAGCCTGCGCTTTCGTGAGTCTCTTTTGCCGGGCGGGGCGACGATATACGCGCCTTAGAACAATTCCTTCGCTGGTTTTTTCACAGGCGAATACGTCCCCCGGGGCGGCGCCCGGAACCACAACTCTTTTCTTCGCGTCGGCTGTCAGTGTCACTTGTGGGATAATCCCACATACCGGTTGAGCTGTCAAAACTGTAGAGCGTCTGTGTCAGGAGCCAGGCAAATCCACGATTAACAAATCGCGGCGTTTCACAGAAACGCCCTACAATTCTCGGTATCCCGCCTCTACAGCAGCTCTGCTATTTGCACCGCGTTCAGTGCCGCGCCTTTGAGCAATTGATCACCTGATACCCAAAACGAGAGTCCGTTTTCAAACGCGCAATCAAGTCGCACGCGACCCACCTGACAATTATCCTTTCCCGCCACGCTGAGCGGCATCGGATAACGATTGCTCTGCGGTTCGTCCACCAGTTCCAAGCCCGGCGCTTTCGCCAAGACTTCGCGCGCCTGCTCGACTGACACCGGGCGCTCAAATTCGGCGCTCACTGCTACCGAATGTGCTCGGTAAACCGGGACCCGGACGCAAGTCGCCGAGACGCGAAGTTCCGGTAAATGCATAATTTTTTGCGCTTCATCTTGAATTTTAGCTTCTTCCTTCGTGTAACCGCTTTCAAGAAATGAGTCTATATGCGGCAGAAGATTGAATGCGATTGGGTGCGGATAAAGTTCCGGTGGCTGTAGATCTTTCGCTCCCACCTGTCGCTTCAATTCTTCAATGCCGCGTGCACCACTACCGGAGACGGCTTGGAAACTAGTCGCGAACACCCGGCGCATACCAAAGGTGCCGTGCAGCGGATAAAGCGCCATCAGCATGACAGTCGTCGTGCAATTGGGGTTCGCGATCACTCCGCGATTTTGCCTGAGGTCGTCGGCGTTGATCTCTGGAATCACGAGCGGCACATGCGGATCCATCCGAAACGCCGACGATTTATCGATCGCAATCGCGTCCGACTGGCATGCAATCGGAACATAATTTCGGGAAACGTCGCCGCCCGCGCTGAAAAAGGCGATGTCGATGTTGTCGAATGATCGATCACCAAGTTCTTGCACCGGGATCGCTTCTTCGCGAAAACGAATTGATTTTCCAACAGAGCGCGTCGAGCCAATCGGACGCAGGCTTGCCACAGGAAAATTTCGCCGTTCCAAAACGTGCAACAATTCCGTGCCCGCGGCGCCAGTCGCGCCCACGACAGCGATGTGGTAGCCTTTCATTAACACGCGGATTTTATCGCTGCGTTCAAGTTATGCAAAGCAACAAGGAACGACCTGTCGAGCAAGCGCCGTGGCGACAGTGAGGATTCGTTGCTCGCTAACGAAGGGCAATTCGGCATCAAATTTGTGATAGCGAGTTGTCCGAGCGGAACGACTGAAATGAAAGAAATACACGTGTCCATTCGAGACCAGTTGCTCACTCTCAAGGATGATGAGACACCGGTCCGCACCTATCCAGTGTCCACTTCGCGATTCGGCATTGGGACGCAAAAAGGGAGTCTGAAAACTCCAATTGGCCGCTTTCGCGTAGCGGAGAAGATCGGCGGCGAGATGCCGCCTGGGACAATTTTTCGAAGCCGTGTGCCGCTCGAGCCTGGCGATGCGCTTCCTCCGACCGAGGACCTGGTGATGTCGCGTATTTTATGGCTCGACGGATTGGACGAGCACAATGCCAACACGCGAGAGCGCTTCATTTACATCCATGGCACAAAACATGAAGGCAAGATTGGCAGCCCCTCCAGCTGCGGCTGCATTCGAATGCGCAACGCAGACGTCGTCGAGCTATTCGATCTCGTGGATCACGACACGCCAGTAATCATAGAAGAGTAGGTTTGGTAGGAGGCGACCGCTCGCCACGACGGAGCCCGTCAAGGCGGAGGCGGGCTGGGCGCGCCGTCGGCATCTGCGTCCCTGACACATCCAAAAAAGGTGAGAAAAACGTTGCTTCCCTGTAGTTCCCTGCCTAAACAGACCGGAGCAACCTGCTGGGAAAGGAGGCGAGATAGATTGAAATTTTTTAAAGTGATCATGATTGTGGCTGTTTTGGCCACTGCTTTGAGTTTTGGTGCTTGCGCTCAACGGAAAGAGACAGTGACCACGGGCGCGGGCACGACCGGTTACTCGAAGTAAGTCTGGCGCCCGATTGTGACGCGTTCAAAAAAGTTGAGAAAAGCATTGCCTCCCGGTTGTTTGCTGTCTAAACAGACCGGAGCAACCTGCTGCGAAAGGAGGCGATATAGATTGAAATTTTTGAAAGTGATCATGATCGCGGTCGTAATGGCCAGCGCTTTGGGACTCGGGGCTTGTGCGCAAACGAGGGAAGCGCCGCCACCTCCGACAGCCAAAAAATAATTATATTGTGGGCGGTTTCGCCCAAGAGGCCAGGTCGTGTTTCGACCTGGCCTTTTCTCTTCGTGCGCTTTGCCTCACCGGAAACACGTCCCTCCTGTGACTTACACGCCTTCACTTCCCATTTTCCTGCGTTCCAATTAAACTGTGTCGATGGAATTAAACGGCCAGACATTGACACTTACCGACATCGCTGCCGTGGCCCTCGCTGGCGAAGCGGCAAAGATCTCCGATCTCGCGCGGCCACGCATTCTGGCGTCGCGTAAACTTATCGAAGAAATCATCTCGCGTGATGCGGCGATCTATGGCGTCACGACGGGATTCGGCAAGCTCTCTGATGTTCGCATTCAGCGCGATGCGCTGTCCGAGCTTCAGCTCAATCTTGTTCGCAGCCACGCCTGCGGAATTGGTGAGCCGCTGTCCGAGCCCGAGATTCGCGCGATGATGTTGCTGCGCGCAAACGTGCTGGCGCTCGGCTTCAGCGGTATTCGGCTGGAGATAATTCAAATGCTTTGCGAGATGCTGAACCGCCGCGTGCATCCGGTCGTTCCAGAAAAAGGTTCCGTCGGCGCCAGTGGCGATCTCGCGCCGCTCGCACATCTGGCACTTACATTAATCGGAGAAGGCGAAGCTTTTCTCGACGGAGAAAGAATGGAAAGCGGTGAAGCATTACGCCGCGCGAAATTAAGGCCAGTACACTTGGAGGCCAAAGAGGGGCTTGCGCTCCTAAATGGCACCCAGGCCATGCATGCCGTAGGTGGGCTCGCGCTTCTTCGCGCGAAACGACTATCACGACTCGCGGACGTTTCAGGTGCCATGAGCCTAGAGGCGCTCAAAGGCACTCCCGCTGCGTTTGATGCTCGTTTGCAAGACGCCCGGCCGCACGCTGGACAAAGAGCCGCGGCAAAACATTTGCTGATGCTTTTGGAGGGCAGCGAAATTCGTCAGTCGCACTTAAAGGACGATCCACGTGTCCAGGATGCTTACAGCCTGCGTTGCATGCCGCAGGTTCACGGCGCTGTGCGCGGTGCATTGTCGCACTGCGAAGATGTGCTACTGGTTGAATCTGCATCGGCGACGGATAATCCACTCGTCTTTGCTGAAGCGGGAGATGTCATTTCGGGTGGGAATTTTCATGGTGCGCCGCTGGCCCTTGCGTTCGATTACGCTGCGATTGCAATTGTCGATTTGATGAACATGAGCGAGCGGCGAATTGATCGTCTGGTTAATCCGGACAAAAACGAAGGACTGCCCGCATTCCTAGCCCAACGACCAGGCCTCGAATCCGGTTTCATGACTGCGCATGTCGCGGCGGCTTCCCTGGTCAATGAAGCACGCGTGCTTGCGCATCCGGCAAGCGTTGACAACATCACAACCTCGGGCGGAAAAGAAGATCACGTTTCCATGGGAATGACGAGTGCATTGAAACTACGATCGATTATTGATCTTGCGGAAAACCTGCTTGCCGTCGAATTGCTCGCTGCCGCGGAAGGCTTGGAACATCGACGGCCATTGAAAAGCGGCGCGGGTGTCGAACACGCTTTTGACATTGTTCGCAACTTCGCGCCGCCACTAACGCAGGATCGGTCACTTGCGAATGATATCGCGCGTGTTGCCGAAGCGATTCGGCGCGGTGATTTTGACAGCGAGGACGGAGAGGTATGAGCGCACCAAGGAGTATCCATGCGCCGCGCGGCAGGGAGCGAAGTTGCAAGGGTTGGCATCAGGAAGCGGCGATGCGGATGCTGATGAACAATCTCGATCCCGACGTCGCGGAGGATCCTGATCAACTCGTGGTTTATGGCGGCACCGGCCGCGCCGCCAGGAGCTGGGAAGCTTTCGATGCAATTGTTCGGTCACTGCGGGAGCTCGAAAACGACGAATCGCTTCTCGTCCAATCTGGGAAACCGGTGGGCAAGTTCAAAACGCACGAGGAAGCGGCGCGTGTTCTCATTGCTAATTCAAATCTCGTTGGCCAATGGAACAATTACGCTGAGTTCAATCGCTTCGAACGGCTTGGCCTGACGATGTACGGACAAATGACCGCAGGCTCCTGGATCTACATCGGCAGTCAGGGAATTGTGCAAGGCACGTTCGAAACTTTCGCCGCTGCTGGGCGCAAACATTTCGGTGGGTCGCTTGATGGAAAATTCATCGTGACCGGCGGGCTCGGCGGGATGGGCGGCGCGCAACCGCTAGCCGCAACCATGAACGGCGCGGTCCTTCTCGGCGTGGAAGTGGATCCCGCCCGCATCGAGAAAAGATTGAAAAGCGGATACTGCGATAAGATCGCGCACTCGCTTGATGACGCACTCAAGTTGATGGACCAGGCACGCAAAGATCGACAGCCGCTTTCGGTGGGACTTGTGGGCAATTGCGCGGACGTTTTGCCGGAATTGGTCAGGCGCGCAATTGTTCCCGACGTTCTGACCGATCAAACCAGCGCGCATGACGCGTTGAATGGTTATGTGCCGAACGGAATGTCGCTTGAAGATGCGCTGGCACTGCGCAAAAAGAATCCTGACGAATACATCGAGCGCGCGATGCAGTCGATGGCTGTGCATGTTGATGCCATGCTCGCTCTGCAAAAGAAAGGCGCCGTGACATTCGATTACGGAAATAATATTCGCGCGCAGGCAAAAAAAGCCGGAGTCAAAAACGCGTTCGACATTCCCGGATTTGTTCTCGAATACATTCGTCCGCTATTTTGCGAAGGACGCGGCCCGTTTCGTTGGGTCGCATTGAGCGGCGATGCCAACGATATTGCCCGCACCGACAAACTCGCGCTCGAATTATTTCCGAAAAACCAAACGCTCGCTCGCTGGATGAAGCTCGCGCGTGAGCGAATTCAGTTTCAAGGATTGCCGGCGCGGATTTGCTGGCTCGGATACGGCGAACGCGCCGAGTTCGGTGTAGCCATGAACGAACTGGTGAAGCGCGGCGAAATCAAAGCGCCGATTGTCATCGGGCGCGATCATCTCGACGCGGGTTCCGTCGCATCACCCAATCGCGAAACCGAAGCAATGCTCGACGGAAGCGATGCCATCGCAGATTGGCCGCTGCTTAATGCACTGATTAACACTGCCGCAGGCGCATCCTGGGTGTCGATCCACAACGGCGGCGGCGTTGGCATCGGTTTCTCACAGCACGCTGGGATGGTGGTGGTCGCCGACGGTACCGATAACTCCAAACGCCGCCTTGAACGCGTTCTTACCAGCGACCCGGGCACTGGCGTCCTGCGTCACGCGGACGCCGGCTACTCGCGCGCGATCGAATTCGCCACCGCGCACGACATCGAGATCCCGATGCAGCCTCAACGGCGAGACTAGGATTGTGCTTTAAGACTCTATGCCGGGAAACGATATCAAATTGCGCGACGGCAGAATCGTTCGAAGCGAAGAGCCGCTTAACTTGGAGATGCCATTTGAAACGGTCGAAAGCTTCATCACGCCGACTACATCATTCTACGTCAGAACACATTTCCCGATTCCGAACATCGACAGGGATGCGTGGTGGCTACACGTTGAGGGTGAAGTCGAAAAGCCATTCGCGATTGATTACGAAGAGTTGCTCAAGTTAGAATCGCTGACAGTTCCCGTGACGCTGGAATGTGCTGGGAACAATCGCAATTTTCTCGAACCGAAGGTAAAAGGAGTGCAATGGGGATTGGGCGCAGTTGGCACTGCTGAGTGGACTGGCGTGCCGTTATCGGTCCTGCTCAATCGCGCGGTCGTCAGGTCAAGCGCACGCGAGGTCGTTCTCGAAGGAGCGGACCATGGCATGCTCGATGATCCGAAAAGTCCTCCAGGTGGGTTGAGGTTTTCCCGCTCCGTTTCGTTGGAGAAGGCTCGACGCGATGTGCTGCTCGCCTACAGAATGAACGGTAACGATCTTCCGTCAGAACACGGGTTTCCGGTACGCGCGATCGTGCCAGGCTGGTACGCCATGGCGTCGATCAAGTGGTTGCAACGCATCATCGTCACGGACCAGCCATTCGCCGGCTATTATCAGACCCTGGATTATTCGTACTGGAAAAGGCGAGGGGACCTTGCTGAGCTCAGTCCGGTCACAGAACTGCAGATCAAGGCAGAGATCGCCAAGCCGGCCCAAAATGACAAGGTCCCAGCGAATTCCACCGTTCGCATTCACGGCGCCGCCTGGGCAAGCGGTGGTGAAATCGTTCGAGTGGAAGTGAGCACCGATGGAGGCTCGACGTGGAAAGAGGCGACATTGCTCGGGGAATCGAAACCAAATGCCTGGCGGTTTTGGGAATTCAATTGGAAAACGCCAAACGCGCCCGAGAAGCAAACACTTGTTGCCCGTGCAACTGATTCGCTCGGCCGAACGCAGCCAGCGCATCGCGATCCTGACCGAGGCACTTACATGATTAATCATCTTCTACCGATTACCGTCGAAGTACGTTGAGGGTTTCACTCTTATGGCTAGCCAATCAGAAAAAGGAACAACCTTTCGCGCGTTGCATCAGCGTGATCGCGCGTTCATCATTCCCAATCCGTGGGACGTCGGCACAGCGCGCTTGTTGCAATCACTTGGATTCGAGGCACTGGCAACGACGAGCGCAGGATTCGCGTTCTCGATTGGCAAACCTGATGGGGCCGTCGACCGCGGAACGATGCTCGCGCATGCCGCAGATCTAGTTGGCGCGACTGATCTGCCCGTCAGCGCGGATCTCGAAAATGGCTATGGAGACGATCCGGCCGCGGTTGCTGAAACCGTTCGACTGGCTGCCGATACTGGGCTTGCAGGTTGTTCAATAGAAGATGTCGGCGCGCGTCGCCAACAAGCGGCGTACGAACTGTCGCTGGCCGCCGACCGCATTCGCGCTGCCGCCGAGGTAGTACGCTCCCTGCCGTTCCCTTTCCTTTTAACGGCACGCGCTGAAAACTACGTGATCGGACATCCTAATCTTCGTGACACCATTGAGCGTCTTCAGGCATATCAAGAAGCCGGCGCTGATGTCCTATTCGCGCCTGGCCTTAAAAGTAAGCAAGACATCGTCACAGTGATCGGCTCGGTGGATCGACCGGTGAACGTCGTCATGGGGCTACAAGGTGTGCAATTGACTTTCGCCGAGCTCTCAGAGATGGGCGTAAGACGTGTCAGTGTCGGTAGCGCGCTGTCGCGAGCCGCGCTTGGTGCCTTTCTTCGCGCTGCGCGCGAAATGCAGGCGCACGGAACTTTTACCTTCGCAAAAGATGCGGTGAAATACGCCGACATGAATGAGATGTTCGCGTAATGGCGCTCTATAGAGTCGATCTTGTTGAACTTCGCGAAGCGTTCGGGTTAAATGCTTTCAATGTCGCTCGTTTTTAAAACGATTCAGACCGAAGGCATCGCCGAACTTTCGTACCTGCTCGGTGACGATGACGAAGGTGTGGGAGCGATTTTCGATCCCAGGGCCGATGTTGAGGTTTATGTTGAGATGGCACGCGAAGCCGGGCTCGCTATCACGCATATCTTCGAGACGCATATTCACGCCGATTTAGTCAGCGGGTCGCGCGAGCTTTGCGCTCGTCTTGAATCAGCAAAGATTTATTCCAGTGGGGAAGGCGGCGCTCAATACGGCTTTGGACCTGAAAAGATAAAGGATGGCGATCGTTTCACATTTGGCGAAGTGCTCGTCACGGCGCGCCATACACCGGGGCATACGCCGGAGCACATGTCTTACTTGCTGGCCGAAGCAGATCGTCCCGACGAGCCCTGGGCAGTGCTCACCGGCGACTCGCTTTTTGTTTCATCCGCTGGCCGCCCGGACTTGTTAGGCGAGAAACACACGACGCAGCTCGCGGAACAACAGTTCCATACCTTGCGTGACTTCTATTTGAAGCTGCCAGATTACGTGATGATCTATCCCAATCACGGCGCGGGTTCGCCCTGCGGGGCTGACATCGGAGCGCGATTGAGCAGCACGATCGGTTACGAGCGAAAATTTAATAAATTTTTGCAATTCACTGACGCGAAAAGTTTCACAGATTACGCGATCAAAAGTGCGCCGCCGGTCCCGCATTATTATCCGATCATGAAAAAAGTGAACGCGGATGGACCAAAAGTGCTTGGAAACCTTCCACGCGTTCCCGCTCTTCCCCCCAAGGCGTTCAAGGAAGCAATCGACAAGAAGGCTGGCGTTCTTGTGGATGTACGCACCATGCTTGCGTTTGGAGGCGGCCATATTTCCGGCGCGCTCAACATTGGCGGGACGCCAATTCTCTCCATCTGGGCGGGCTGGATGCTCGATCCGGAAAAACCAATTCTTCTCGTCATGGAGAACGATGATGATCTCGGACGAATGGTGCGCCTGTTCGTGCGCACCGGTTATACAAAATTCGCCGGATACCTGATAGGCGGTATGAAAGCATGGGACGCGGCGGGATTCCGGCTGGAAAGAATCGGGCAGATGAGCGTACACGAGTTGAATGAGAGGAAGTCGTCATTGCAGGTTATCGATGTGCGTTCGCCCGGCGAATGGAAGAAGGGACACGTTCCCGGTGCGCAGCACATTTTTGTGCCGGAACTCGCCAAACGAATGGCTGGGCTCGACCGCAACAAACCGACGGCTGTTTACTGCGGCAGTGGCTATCGCGCGAGCATCGCTACCAGTATTCTGAAGCCGCAAGGATTCACCGATCTTTGGAATGTTCCTGGCAGCTGGGAAGCATGGAAAAAGGCGAAGCTGCCGGTAGAAGGAGCTGATAGTAAATGAACGGGACAGCAACGCTTCCACGCAGGTCATTCGGCGAGACCATGCGAGCTGATGTCTGGTGGACCCAACCACTGCTTGTATTTATCGGGTTGGCGAGTTTCATCGTCTATTCGACGTGGGCCGCTTTTCAGGGAGAGAATTATTTTTTTGGTAATTACATCTCACCATTTTATTCGCCGGAAATTTTCGGGGATTCGCCTCACAGCTGGTTCGGGCCGAAGCCTGACTGGTGGCCAGCCTGGTTAATCTTTTCGCCTGCGCTACTCGTTCTCTGGGCCCCGGGGGGATTCCGCCTGACGTGTTATTACTATCGCGGCGCCTACTATAAAGCGTTCTGGGCTGATCCGCCCGCGTGCACAGTCGGCGAACCGCGGAAAAGCTATTGGGGCGAGCGTTCGTTTCCACTCATCATGCAAAATGTTCATCGCTACTTTCTCTATCTCGCGTTCTTTTTCCTTCTGGTTCTAGTCTACGATGTTTGGAAGGCGCTGTGGTTTCCAGATGGATTTGGGATCGGAATCGGCACAATCGTGTTGACGCTCAATGTCGTGCTGCTCGCCGGCTATACTTTTGGTTGCCATTCGCTGCGGCATCTGGCCGGCGGGTTTTTAGATCAATTTTCCAAATCGCCGACGTGTTATCGGGCATACGCTTGTGTGACGTGCTTTAATCAGCGTCACATGCTGTGGGCCTGGCTAAGCTTGTTCTGGGTCGGCTTTTCCGATTTGTACGTGCGGTTATGTGCGACGGGCATCTGGCACGATGTCCGCCTTCTCTGATCAGAGATTAGGTTGCGATTAAGCGCGCCGCCGCTGGGAGTGAGGACTTCTTTGCCCAAGCGTCGCACTTTGAAAGCCAGTACCATGAGCAGGAGTCCAAAGACGAGCGCGTAGGCTCCGATCCACAAGACGAGGACAAGAGCACCGGCCCCAGGCATCAGCATCAAAAGCACGCCAAACACCACCGAGCACAATCCTGCTACTATCAACAGCCATTCGCCTTTGATCTCCTTGCGCAATTTGATCGCGGCGACGGTCTCCAATATTCCGGTAACGATCGCCCAAGCTGCGATCATAATGAGCAAACCGAGCGCCGTCAGGCCTGGCCAGATGAATGTGAGAATGCCGGCGAAAATACCGCACAAGCCTCCAAGCAGAAGGCTACCGAATCTGGGATAACCTTTGGGAGCCCTGACGGCCAGGAATATCGATAGGACGCCGTTGACCAAGGCGAACGCCCCGAACAGGACGATCAAGGCGAACAGGGAACTTCCTGGCCAGATAAAAAGGTCAGGAGACCAAAAATAATGAATTTGTTAGGCGTGGGCGAGAGCGGGCGAGCGCTGAAAGGAGCGCCGCCCGCCGATACACACAGGTCAGGCAACTTTCACTTCGACTTGTTTGGGTTTGGCCTGCTCGCTCTTGGGTAAATGCACGGTGAGCATGCCGTTCTTGAATTCAGCCTTCACTTTACTGGCATCGGCCACGTCCGGAAGGCTAAAGCTGCGGACGAAAGTGCCGTAGGCTCGTTCGACGCGATGATATTTCTTCTTCTTTTCTTCTCTTTCGAACTTGCGTTCGCCGGAAATGGTAAGGACGCCGTTTTCGACGGTGACTTTTACATCTTCCTTTTTCACATCCGGCAACTCGGCCTTAATCACATATTCCTTGTCGTCTTCGGTGATGTCAGCGAGCGGCGCCCAATCGGCCAGCGTGATATCGTCATTGCCGTTGCCGCGGCGCCCGAACAACTTCGAAAGCCGGTTCTCCACGTCTCGCAGTTCCAATGGTTCCCAGCGGGTAAGTGTGTTTATCATGGTAATAAGCTCCTGTAGTTTCCGGCGGTGTTATTAATTTGCGCCCCGCTTCCAGCCGCCAGTGTTCCAGAGCAGAGCGGATCTGTGGGAAAACCTCTTTTATTTAAATTCGAAGCAGACTGCGGACGTGCCTTGGTAACTTAAGTCGCCTTTTTGGGCTTCAGGGTTGCGGCATCAAAGTACTTTTTCGTGAATGTTCCGTTTAATTCGGTGTCCAGAACAGTGACGGCCCGATCGCAGGGTTATATTGGCGCTTTTGGCGTCGTTCATGGTTGAGCGGATCTAAGATCGCATTTAGAAGTGCGATACTTAACGCTCAACTGACGCATGGCTGATTATGAAACTTTCGAACACGATGTCTTGGTGATCGGCGCTGGAGGCGCGGGTCTGCGCGCGGCGATTGAGGCTTCGGCTGCCGGAGTGCGCGTCGGACTGGTCTGCAAATCTTTGCTAGGCAAAGCGCACACGGTAATGGCGGAAGGCGGAATTGCCGCTGCACTCGCCAATGTCGATGAGCGGGACAACTGGAAAGTGCATTTTGCCGACACCATGCGCGGTGGGCAATACGTAAATCAGTGGCGAATGGCGGAGGTGCACGCGAAAGAAGCGCCTGATTGCGTTCGAGAGCTTGAAGCATGGGGCGCCGTATTTGATCGCACCAAAGACGGACGCATTCTGCAAAGACATTTCGGCGGGCATAAATATCCACGATTGGCCCACGTGGGCGATCGCACGGGTTTGGAGATGATTCGGACTCTGCAGGATCACGGCGTGCACCAAGGCATCGACGTCTATATGGAGCACACCGTTCTTTCGCTCCTCAAAGATGGCGACCGCGTGGTCGGAGCATTTGGTTACGAACGCGAACGTGGACGCTTCAAGATTTTTCGCGCCAAAGCGGTGGTGCTGGCCACTGGCGGAATTGGACGGGCGTACAAGATTACCAGCAACAGTTGGGAGTACACTGGCGACGGTCACACGCTTGCTTATGAGGCAGGTGCGGATCTGATCGACATGGAGTTCGTGCAATTTCATCCCACCGGCATGGTCTGGCCCCCGAGTGTGATGGGAATTTTGGTGACCGAAGGCGTACGCGGTGAAGGCGGGATCCTGACGAATAAGGAGGGTCGCCGTTTTATGTTCGATGCGATTCCGGAAAATTATCGCGCTCAAACCGCGCACAACGAAGAAGAAGGCTGGCGTTATTGTCAGGGCGGCAAAGATGCGCGGCGGCCGCCAGAACTCCTGACCCGCGATCATGTCTCACGTTGCATCGTCCGTGAGATCAAAGAGGGCAGGGGAAGCCCGCACGGCGGCGTTTATCTCGACATTTCCTGGATCAAACAAAAGCTGCCGAACGCGGCCGAACACATTAAGCGCAAACTGCCAAGTATGTATCACCAGTTCAAACAACTGGCCGACATCGATATCACGGAGCAACCCATGGAAGTTGGACCAACGACGCACTACATCATGGGGGGCGTGCACGTGGATCCCGATACACAGATGTCGCGAGTACCCGGCATGTTTGCCGCAGGCGAATGTGCCGCTGGCATCAACGGCGCGAACCGCCTGGGTGGCAATTCGCTCTCCGATCTTTTGGTCTTTGGAAAACGGGCCGGCGAATTCGCTGCGAAGTTCGCGAAAGAGAATCCGTTAGGCGAGCTCGACAACGACAAAATCGAAAGCGCCGCGCGTGAAGCGCTTGCGCCATTCGATCGGAGCGACGGCGAAAATCCTTATCAGGTGCAAAAGGATTTACAGGACACCATGCAAGATTTGGTTGGGATCGTGCGTAACGAAAGCGAAATGCGCGACGCTTTGGAAAAGATCAATGTTTTCAGGAAACGCGCCGAGAAAGCCGCAGTCACAGGCAATCGTGAATACAATCCGGGTTGGCACACTGCGCTCGACTTAAAAAATCTGCTCACAGCGTCTGAAGCGATCACGCGCGCTGCGCTGGAAAGAAAGGAAAGTCGCGGCGCGCAGTTCCGGGATGATTACCCCGACAAGAACGAGCAGTTTGCCAAAGTGAACACGATGATTGCGAAAGCGGCAGATGGCTCAATGCAAGTTCGCTTGGAGCCGTTGCCGGAAATGCCAGGCTATTTGAAGCAAATTATTGAGGAGAATCGATGAATCGATGAAGGGTTGAAGCGATGAAGCGGACAAAAGCCCAAGCCAAGCGTTATCAGACATTCGAAGATGTGGAAGTCTATCAAGTCGCGCGTGAATTTCGAAGGGCGATGTATCGCGTGGCGAGACGACTGCCGGCTGAAGAAAAATTTGCGTTAGCGAGTCAGATCCGCCGCGCCGCTGTCTCGCTAACGAACAATATAGCTGAGGGCCATGGGCGATTTCATTTCCTCGAGCAAATCAAGTTCATGCTGCAAGCGCGCGGCTCGCTTGAGGAATTGCTGGATGACCTGAACGTCTGCACGGACGAAACCTATCTTCCCGAAGACGAGATCCAGAAATTGAAGTCCGATGGATGGCGCGTTCACAAACTCATCAATGGTTATATTCGCTTCTTGCGCGGCCGTGCGGCCGGAGATTCCTCTAGAGTCCGAGAAGCTTCTTCCGATGACGACCTTAATGAGGGCGATCTAGAAAACTTATTCTTCGGCCGCTTCAACCCTTCGTCGCTTCAGCACTTCAACGAATGAAAGCGGCCACGTTCAAAATCTGGCGGGGCGACATTCGCGGCGGCGAATTTCGCGATTACACGACGGAAGTTGCTGAAGGCATGGTCGTGCTGGATGCAATTCATGATATTCAGCGCACACAGGCACCGGATCTCGCCTGCCGCTGGAATTGCAAAGCCGGCAAATGCGGCTCCTGCTCGGCGGAAGTCAACGGAATGCCAAAACTGATGTGCATGACGCGACTCAGCGAGCTTCCACTGGAAAAACCCGTGACAATAGAGCCGATGAAAGCTTTTTCGACGTTGAAGGACCTGGTTACGGACGTCTCCTGGAACTTTCGCGTGAAGAAAAAAATCAAGCCATTTAAGCCTCGACCTCCCGATGCGGCCGACGGGACATGGCGAATGCAGCAGGAGGACATCGATCGTGTACAGGAATTTCGTAAATGTATCGAATGCTTTCTTTGCCAGGACGTCTGCCATGTGCTGCGTGATCATCAGATGCATGAGAAATTTATCGGGCCGCGGTTTCTAATTCACGTTGCCGCGTTGGAGATGCATCCGCTCGATATCGAGGATCGCATCGACGAATTGCGAAACACGCAGGGGATCGGTTATTGCAACATCACAAAATGTTGCACAAAGGTTTGCCCTGAAAGCATTCAAATCACCGATAACGGAATTATTCCGCTGAAAGAACGCGTAGTGGACGATTTTTACGATCCGTTTGGTTGGATCTGGAAAAGGCTTAAGAAAATATTGAGTCGTTGAATGGTTGAAGCGTTAAAGCGATAGTTGCGCTGTCCACTTCAACGTTTCAACGCTTTTAAAGTTCCAACGAGAACCATGCCCGACCTGAAATCGCTCCACAAAGACGCAATCCCTGCGGCGCTCGAAAAAGCCGAGCGTTACCGTTTGCTCAACGAGCCGGGTGAAGCGGAGAGCATCTGCCTCGACATTCTCCACGTTGACCCCGAAAATCAGCAGGCAATTATCGCGCTCCTGCTCGCATTGACCGACCGCTTTGAAAAAGGTTACGGCGTCAGCGATACGCAAACCAAGGAATTGCTATCGCGAATGAAATCGGAATATGACGGGGCGTATTATTCCGGAATCGTGGCCGAGCGCCGCGCGAAGATGAAGCTGCGTCAGAACACGCCGGATTGCCGGTTTCAGGCGTACGATCTCTTACGCGAGGCAATGGCTTGGTTCGAAAAAGCCGAATCGATTCGCTCGCCCGGCCACGATGACGCGATCTTGCGCTGGAATACGTGCGCGCGAATCATCGCCCGAAACAGCCTTGTTCCGCGAGAACCCGAAGAGCGTATCGAATTTCCACTGGAGTAGAAGGACAGGCTTCCAAGCGGTTCTGGGGCAAACACGCACCACGGCCGAAGACTCCAATCCTGGTTCTCAAGCGCGGATCGCGATTACTGCGGCATTTTTGTGGCGGGAGCGGCTAATATCTTTTTATGAATCTGCCGCAATAATATCGTTAAACGACTAGAATAATTGATCTTGGACGCGCTTGTAACTGGACGCACGCGGCGGACCCTATGATATGGAGCCCAGCCGTCCTAGGGATTTCGGACTGGGTCGACGTAGAACTCCTGGGTCCCTTCAATCTGCATCTTGTAGCCGAAGATACCGTGAATGACCGCAGCTGCTGGATGATCGGTGACTCTCGACCGATACTGGTCATCGGCGTTTGCCTGTTTCCATACGGTTCCATCTTCCAAACGGATCACGGTCCTGCCAGTTAGCCCGTTAAACGTTCCATCCACACGGCTTACAAGTAGATCCATCTTGGTGCGTTCAACCTTCGCGGCGCGCGCCGTGGCTTTCTTTTCGGCGGTTTTTTCGGCAACCTCTCTGTAGCCTTGCAGCCAGGCATTCAGCTTTTGTAATTCCTCCGGCGAAAGCTTGTTCAAACCTGCGGCCTTGAATTCTTCCGGGGTCATTACTTGCTGGATGCTACCCGATGTTTCCTCGCGTGCCGCTCGAAGTAGTGGGGCCAAAGTCAAAATCGTGCAAAGGGCAAGGATCGAGTAACGGAGAACGCTGCGGGAAGTATTCATTCGATCTTAAGGAATAAAGTTCGACGTTCGCTCGGCGGATGCTACCAGCCGGAGGCGCAACGTCAAGGGGCGCTGGCGTGGCGGTAGTGATTAGTGGTGGGATTTACGCCATGAATTCGGAAAGCGAAGCAGTAGGCGAACTAAAGCTTACGCGGTGCAAACCGTTGGGGCAGCGGTCAATCCATCCTCATTATGACATCAGACAATATATGTCATATAAAATCGTACACTGGGCCCTCATGAATCACATTAATAAGGATTGCGAGATTAATATTCCATCTTCCCCCTCTTTGACTCCATCTTCTCTGGCCATGAGCGCCCCACAGCGACTGACGCCCGATCGGCTGCCCGATCCTTGGCTTCTCGACACTGAAAGCCTGCTTTCGGAGCTTGGCCGCGTCCGCGGACTGGCGCGTAATATTCCAGCAGCGCGAAATGATATTCTTGGTCCGATCAACACCGTAATTGACGCCCTATGGGACCTGGAAGAACCGCTCCGCTATTGCTTCCATCTACACTGCGAGGCTCAACGCAGTTTTGCGAAAAAGCACGCTAACAGCTTGCCCGCGAATCAAATCCCTAAACAGCACCGGCCCGCCGCATCGCGAACCGCCACTGTACGCCGCCGCCGCCGCCATTCTGCATGAGAATTACACGCCGACCCAGGCTACCAAACACGCAAACTCCCGAGGAACGCGCTCTCTGGGAAATCATTCGCGCCCAACTTTCCGAACGCAGGCGCCAAAAACGCCAGAAATACAACCTTCGCTCAAACCGAGAAGCCGATCTTTACATTCCAACGATCGTAAGGCACGCAGCCGAACAAAACTCTTCCTCAGAGATCCCTCGAGGCTCTAAAATCATACCGTTTCCCAAGCCATGAAATCCCCACGCGCAAAACGCCCCGAACCTCGGACGGAGCTTTTCGGCCAGCGCTCCGGCTGGAACTTGATCCTCTCTGGCGTAGGAAACAAAAATTCGCGCGTTCATCAGCAGTTATCTGGATAGGCCTAAACCAGACTCAAGATCAGCGACCGCGAGGCTGGTAAAGCGCGCCACGCAGCGAGAGTGTGGATGGCAAATACGCAAAACGGAGATCGCAGTGCGGCTTGCGGTTCGCTGCATCGCTTAGATGGCATGAAGGGAGCGGGTGAGCTGTTTAAACTCACCCGCTTATGCAAAATACAATCGTTCATTACGAAGGGGCGGCTTCACTGGAGGCCGCCGCAACTAAAGTAAAACCCGGTGGCGCGCAGATCAA
>WNFX01000772.1_pt1 | contig 40730 bp, 36 predicted proteins | sample 5400111 | NCBI WGS metagenome assembly WNFX01 (sample SAMN13153363, study PRJNA577476) | soil metagenome | isolation source: 40 cm soil or saprolite under grassland replicate 1 | place: USA:California | collected 2016-06-15
GTTTCACATTCGCGTTGCTATCCTGAGTGATGCCAGAGTTATTCCCGGTGATGCTCATAGAATACAGGACACCGTTAATCACGGTGCCGGCGCCGGCGGCTCCTGTTACCCAGATCTGAACGTTATCGTAGCCCGACAACGGCTGGCCATTGCTATCTGTGGGGGACTTGATTGCAATCGAGTGGTTATTGCCGGAGAGAGCGATCGAACTCACCTGGTAACGAAGAGGATTGCTTGGCGTTCCTGTTGGAGGACTGGCACTGGGGTCGCCCTTAATAGTAATCACATTGCCTTGGGCCGCGGGAAGCGCCGTAGAATACGTACCGCTCGTCCAGTTGGGCGCGGAAACAGAAGGCACAGTCGCATTAAAAGGTGTGGAGATCGTGCCGTAGACGTTCTTGGTTTTCCCCTGCACCGCGGGGCCGCTATAGGTCAGATTGCCGTAGATCTGCCCTCCATTATTCAAGTTTGAACCTGTGCTGTCGAGAATGCCGACGTTGCCATTTGATCCCTCTGATCCCGGTGGTTGGGTGGTGTCGTATTGTCCACCGACGTACTGCCCGTTGACGTAACGCCCGTTGATTGAATAGAAAGGATTGGTGGAATTGAAGCTATCAATGAAATCGCTACTTCCACCCATAGTGAATGCTTTGCGCGAGACGATCCCTACCGTCGACGTACTTCCCGCAGCCGGTTGGGCGATGACTTCGATCGTCCGCGATGCTTGTGGTGTCGCTACGGTGCCGCCCGCGTTGCGATCGAAGCGAAGACTGATTTTGCGCAGGTCGTTGTCCAGTTTCTGATTTGAAACTCGTGCAGGTCCCGGTGCGCCGACGACGCCCGTGGCGCGAACTCGGTAGGCTTGGGCATTGTTACTTAGGAAGGTCGAAGCGACCGGATCGATCGTTACCCACATGCGCATCGTATTGCTTGCTTCGCCCTGAAGCGCGAGGCTGGGCGGGACATAATAGTTGTATTGTCCCACGGTCGGCTTACCCGTTGCCGGAGTAGCGGTGTCGGTCGGCTTGGCATTTGGAAGGGGCCCGGTAATCGTGTACCAGCCGGTCCAGGTGTTGGTATCCAGTGCGTTCATGCCTTGATCAACCGCAGCTTCGGCGCCGGTAAGCGCTTGCTGCCAGCTGGTCGTCTGGGTCGTGGCATTGGCATTTTGGGATGTGATATAGAGGCTGGTGGCACAGATCATTGTCAGGATCGTGATTGTCAGCAGCGCAATTATGAGGACACTGCCTTTGCGATGAATGGAACCGATTTTCATTTTCATATAGGCGTTTCGATACAGTTACTGGCGCGCTACGGCGTTGCGCAAAAATGTGTTGGAATAGACCGTTGTGCCGTTGATCGGTCCCGGCCCGGGCAGATAAACGAATCTCGGCGAGAAAGTAATGGAACACGTGACCCTCGAGGTGAGGTCCTGCTCAGTGACGTTGAAGGACGCGACGTTGGTGGCGATCGCCTTCGACTTGGTTCGATCGAATCCAATTTGCCGCATGAAGCTGCTTCCCGACTTGTAATATGAAATCGTGGTGGTCCCGCCCCCATATTGAATCGCCCCGGTTGAGGTATATGTCGGATCGACGGGATTGCCGTTCGTGTCGTAATAGTTCGGGATGGTCACAATTAGGGTGGCCGTGCCGTTAGGGTCCGACACCCAGCTCCAGGAGTTAGAGCTGTAAACCCAAGAACCGTTATCCCGTGTGGCGCTGACCGCACGCCGGCAATCCATCGCGATATAATCCTGCACTCGCAACTGGTCTCCTTCGGCGAGAGAGTAGCCCTCGACTGCCGCGAAGCTGCGCTGCAGTGCCACACCCGCGGAAAGTACCGCTGCTAGCATGAGCGAGGCACAGCCGGCGCTCATCATCAATTCCACGAGAGTAAATCCGAGTCGCTTATTTCGTTGTAGTTTCATGGGGCGATGTTTCCAATTCCGAAAAGTGAAGAGAGTTGGCGTGCCCGCGTTCGCCCATTGGCGCTGGTCCAAGAGAGAAGAATGTCCACCCTTAGCAGTCCGCTTTTCATGGTGGCGAGGTTGCTATTGGTCGAAGTGATGTTGCCGCTCGGATTGGAAGAGTTGCGCACAATCGTGTTCGTGGCAGATCCGTCGGGCGGGTACAGGCCGACTGTCACCGTCTCGATCAGATTTCCCAGCGGAACCTCGGAGCCGGTTGGGTTGGCAACAATGTTGGCTTGCACGTAACTCGCAGTTCCGATGTTGGAGAACGCGGTCGCACGGAAAGTTTCCATGCGCTGTTGAAGCACCATCGTGGCGGCTGTGGTTTCCTTTTGCGATTTGAGTGCGATCAGTAAGCGCTCATTGGTCGCAAAGGCGGCGGCACCGAACAATGCGCAAACGGCAATGGCAATAAGGACCTCAGCGAGGGTAAAGGCGCGCTGGGTATTTGAAGTGAAAGACATACGGCAAAGCTAACTCCGCGTCGTTATGGAAATTATAAGCAACTTGAGTGCCAGAGAGGTCAAATTTACCTCTCACCGAGGCAAACGAGATGTTCCAGGTGCTATCGGACAAACCATTCGCGTCCAGCATGTTGCCTGTAGTTAATCGTTCCTCACTCGGCTCCAGTCGATATTGGCTGACAGCCGCATTATTTTAGTCGACCATGCGAGCGCAGGAGCCTTCGCCGGAGCTCACACAGACGACTCGGGCGCGCGCCTGCAGTTTGGCCGGATCGAAGTTACGGCTTCTTCCGGTCGAGGCCGACATCGTTGTATAAGCGACACGGCAAACGGTTTGAGTCGGTTCTGTTCCGGGAACGGATGGAATGCACAGCAGCATCCCCGCAAGAATAACCGGCGCGACAAAGCACCTGCGATCTGCAAGGCGAAGTCTGATCAGAGCTCCCATCCCAAAGCTTAGATTGCGCCAGGGATTGGTGGTCGCGGGATTCTTTGCTCGTTAGGCCTATTGCCGCCTAGGCCGCGAATCCAAATCTCGAACTGCCTTCTCGATCAAACTTTTTTCCTCGGGAAGTAGGGTTGCCTTTTGCGCAAGCTCGAGGTAGGCACGGGCTCGTTCGTTGCGTGCGGCAGCGAGACAAATTCCGTAGTAGGCGCTGATTGTGGGATCGCCCAATTGCTCTTCGCTCAGAGAGCTCATAATTCGCAACGCCTCCTTCGCGTTGCCCTGCGTTAAGAGCGAGTAGGCGTAGGTTGTCATATAAGCAGGATTCTTCGGCGACTTGTGATAAACGTCCGCCGCCGCCCGCCGTGCCTCCTCCGGATTAGCATTTAAGAGCAATGAAACCTGCGCCAAATTGTTTTGGACATTGAGGTTCGTCGAATCCAGTTCCGACAAACGAACCAGGACGCGGTAAAGCCCCTGCGTGTCCGTAGTTTTTGCATAATGCTGATAGAGCGCGACGAAAGCGTCCTTCTGTCTCTCGGGGTGCTTGGAAAGCGCCCAGAGCAGATCGGTCGTTTCGTTCTCCCAGCCCCATTCCGAAACCGGTTGGATCAATAAAACCAGCGATTCGCTACTAGTTGCATCCTTAACCGCAGCATTCCATTCGTGTTCGGCGGCGGCCAGCTTGTCCTGTGCGCGTAAGGCGCGGGCCAGGTAGGCATGCCGCAGAAACTCGAACCGTCCCCAATTTGCCTTGACCGTGAGCGCCTCCAAATTCTGCCAGTCGCGCAACCGGACGTGAGCATCCGCAATCGCGAGGGGTACTGGCCAGTTTCGGAGCGATTCCGCCGGCAAACTCTTGGAATAATCCAGAGCGAGCAAACTCAAATTGTTCTTAGCCATCCACGAAAGCAGGGCCGCCAGCGATGAAGCTTTACCCGGCGCAGTTTTTTCCAGTTCGGTCAGGTAAGCGCTGAATTGAGGATCTTGCAGCCCATGAAGAAAATCGAGATAGACAAATCGATCGTTCCAAGTCGCTTCGGGATACGCTTGTAATTCGCGCGCGAGCTCCATCAACTTGCGGGGATCTTCTTTTCGCATGACCCCGGCGCTGATCAATGCGCGGGTTGCGGCACTTCGCTCGACGGGGTCGGAGCGCAAAGCCGTTAACATTGCTTCGCCGGCACCACGCCGCTCCGGTTCGTGCGCTCGCAGCCTCAGCACTCCGAGTTGGAGCTGAAAGGACTTGTCGTCGGGACTCAAACGTAATGCCTCGTTCCATTCGGCCTCGGCTTTTTCATCCTGATGTTTGAACTGCGCCGCCAGTGCAGAAGCCTCGTGATAAGGCGCGCTGTTTCGCGCATTCTCATCGACCGCAGCCAGCGCGCGTTCGGCCGTAGCGATGTCACTGAATTGGACGGCGCACCGAACCAGTGCCAGCGCATCGTCCACTGAATGCGAATCCAACTGCACAACTTTCCGTCTCCAATCCAAGGCGGAACGTTCGCCCACGCGCTCGCCCAATTGCGCCATGATTCGGGCCGCCGCCGCGCTTGAAGGTTTCATTTCCAAAATGCTGCGCGCAGCCAGACTGGCATCGCGTTCGTTGCCGTGCTCGATGTCGAACGTGGCCCGGCGCACCAACCGTTTTTCCTGCCAGCGGACGTAAAGATCGTGACCGCCCCAGATCGCGGCGATCAAAAAAATCAGACTTAGAAGAATGCCGAACAAAAGCCGGATAACTGTTCGTTGTGTTCTTTCGACTGACTTTTCCAATGGAGTTAGAAATTAGACGGTGAATTGAGCGGTCAACGTGAGCCCCTATTACCTATTATAGATTATAAATAGCACATCGTGCCGTTGGCAAAACGCCCGGCCCGCTCTTGCGCAGGGCCTCGCAAGTTGCTCGCGCTCGGCTACGCTATGCCCCTTATGGATGAGCCGGTCGCGCAAACCGCGCCTAGTTCCGGAGCGAGTATTAAAAGAGCAGGCTGGCTGCTCGCGATTGTTGTCTTCGGACTACTTTGGTTCGAGCTCATTAATCAGCTGAAGGCCGAGTGGTGGCTCAACCCGCAATACAATTACGGCCTGATCGTTCCACTCCTCGCGCTTTACCTGTTCTGGAAGCGCTGGCGTAATCGATCTATTCCCGCGCCGCCGGGAGCAACCGCTTTTCCAATCGCTCTTATATTTTTGTGCGGCGCGCTCTTTCTTCCGATTCGGTTTCTCGCCGAAGCAAATCCAGACTGGCGATTGTTGAGCTGGGTGCTCGCGCTTGTCGCTGTGGCGATCTCGTTATTGTTTCTTTACCTGGTCGGCGGCCGCGTCTGGGTGCGGCACTTTGCCTTTCCGGTCTTATTTTTTTTGGTAGCCGTGCCGTGGCCCGTCCGGATCGAGCAGGTCGTCATCCAGGACCTGATGCGGATTGTGACTGCCATCAACGTAACCGTTCTCCAACTCGCAGCTGTTCCGGCTCTTCAACATGGAAATGTCATAGAAGTCGGCACAGGCTTTATCGGAATCGAAGAAGCCTGCAGCGGCGTGCGCTCGCTTCAAGCGACTTTGATGATTTCGCTGTTTCTCGGCGAACTTTATTACTTCACCGTGTCGCGCCGCCTCATTCTGATTGTCATCGGCGCCCTGCTCGCGTTTGTTTGCAATGTTGTGCGAACCGCGATTCTAGTTTGGGCGGGGACAACCAGCGGACCGAAATCGATCGAGGCTTGGCACGATCCGGCTGGCTTAACAATTTTGATCGTCTGTTTGTTTGGACTGTGGATTGCAAGCCTTATTATGATGCGGCGCGGAACTGCAGCGCCCATCGCGCGCTCGATCGAGACTCAACGGACGCCGATCCGTTTCAATTTCTATCTACTCAGCGCTCTCGCAGTTTGGCTGCTTCTTGTCGAAACGGGGGTGCAAATCTGGTATCGACCTCATCCAACGCTGATCAGTTCGCGCTGGGTCGTGCGTTGGCCGGAATCGGAAAGTAATTACAAACAGGTACCGATCGCTCCCGCCGCCGAAACGCTGCTTCGTTACAATGAAGGCGGCGGCGCCGCCTGGGAAGGACCGGATGGCCGGCAATGGATGATGTACTTTTTCCGATGGTTGCCAGGACGAACCGCGGCGCGTTTTATTAAAGTTCATCGCCCCGACATTTGTCTTCCCGCCAGTGGTCGAACGATGGAACGGGACAACGGCCTGCGCATACTAGCGGTCAATGGCGTGAAGCTGCCGGTGCGCTCGTATCGATTCGATGATCGCGGTGTTCCGCTCCACGTTTTTTACTGTTATTGGGATGCGCGTTCCTCTTACGAAAACGTGGCCGCGGCCGAGTCCGAGGATTGGTCAGCGCGCGGACGCATCCGGGCCGCGCTTCAACGCCGTCGCGAGATCGGTGCGCAAATGCTCGAGATCGTCGTTTGGGGTTATCAGGACGACGCCGAGGCGAGTGAAGCGCTTGCTCGCGAACTCAGCCAGGTTATTCGCGCGGGTTGACCAATTCGTGCGCCAGGAAAAGATTCTACAATCGCAGCAAGAAGCGGGTGGGCGTACAATCTGAGCGGTGACAAACTGATGGTATGAATGATTACGAACGAGTCGCAAACGTGATCCGGTTTTTGGATCGACATCATACTGAGCAGCCCGATCTCAACCAGCTCGCTGCCGCAGCCGGGCTGAGTCCATTTCATTTTCATCGACTGTTCTCGACCTGGGCCGGCGTCACGCCGAAAGATTTTTTGCAATGCCTGACTCTGGAGCACGTGAAACAACTGTTGCTCAACGGAAACAATGTCTTCGACGTTGCCCTCGATGCCGGCTTGTCCGGACCCGGCCGATTGCACGATCTTTGCGTAACACTCGAAGCCGCTTCACCCGGCGAAATGAAAAACGGCGGCGCTGGTATGCAAATCGGTTACGGTTTTGCCGAGACCCCATTCGGCGAAGCGCTCATCGCCGAAACCAAACGCGGAATCTGTCACCTCTCTTTTGTCGACGGCAAAGGCCGCAATGCCGCGCGAGATCTTCTCATGTCGCAATGGCCGAACGCAAAATTGAACCGCAATGATGCGCGGATCGGTGAATTGTCAGCGACAATTTTCACGCAAGGGCGTGAAGGCACATCGCGTCGACCTCTCCGTGCTTTTGTCCGCGGAACTTCATTTCAGTTGCGAGTTTGGCGCGCACTGCTGCGAGTTCCTTCCGGAACTCTCACGACTTACGGGCGACTCGCCGAAGCAATCGGCCAATCAAAGGCAGCACGGGCCGTTGGCAGTGCGGTCGGCGCCAACCCGATTTCCTTCATCGTTCCGTGTCACCGTGTCATTCTTGAGACTGGCGCGCTGGGAAATTACGGCGGCGGTCGGATTCGCAAACGCGCCATGGTTGGTTGGGAACTTTCTTCAGTCGGCGTGGGCGAAACCGATCGAATCAGGGCGACGGCGGCTTAACCGGCAACGCAAGATCGACATCGTCGCAGCCGCGAATATCGTAAGCAGTCGTTGCTTACCCATGGATAAATCGCCGCTCGATTATGCCGGTTTTCGCCACGAATACATTGGAAGAGGATTGCGGCGGGCCGATCTCGACGCCGATCCGGTGAAGCAGTTCCACGCCTGGTTTGCTGCCGCGATTAAAGCTGGGATTCACGACGCTAACGCGATGACGTTGGCCACTTGCCTGGATGGAAAACCATCCGCCCGCGTCGTGTTGCTGAAGGATTTTGATGAGCGCGGGTTCGTCTTTTTTACGAACTACGCCAGCGACAAAGGCCGACAGCTCGAGAAAAATCCGAATGCCGCCTTGGTTATGTACTGGATGGAAGTGGAGCGCCAGATTCGGATCGAGGGAAAGGTTGAAAAAACTTCGCGCGAGGAATCAGAGGGATATTTCCACACCCGGCCGATCGGCGCGCAGCTTGGAGCGTGGGCTTCGCACCAAAGCGAGGTGATTGATGCGCGTCGAGTTCTCGATGCCCGTCTTGAGGAAATGAAACAACGTTTCGCCGAAGGACTAATTCCGCTCCCGCCGCATTGGGGCGGATATCGCCTCACACCCGACCGAATCGAATTTTGGCAGGGTCGTCCCGATCGCTTACACGACCGGTTTCGTTACAGGTTGCAATCGGGCGGCTCTTGGTCGATAGACCGGCTCGCGCCGTGACGTCTGACCAGCGCGTTCGGTGGAGCAGTTGCGAATCAATTGATGATGGATCCGATCGAAGATGACTTTGTGAACGACGAACCTCTGGGGGCAGAACAAAACGCTTCGCGGCGAAAACGTCGGCGCCGCCCATCCAGCGTTTTGGAACCGCCACCCCGTCGCCGTGAACAAATCAGGGGAAGAACGAGTTTGGCGCGGGAACGGACCGAATTGTTCCTTCGGGAAAATCCGGTCCCGATGATCCTTGGGGCGCTGGCCGCGGGGCTCACGATCGGTCTGGCGATTCGTTACGCGTCGCGCCCCGACGAGAAAGAGGTGAAAATTAAAACGCCCTTGGACCGGATTAATTGGAGCGTTCTTACGTTGCCGTTTCTCTGGCCGCTCTTTCGCGGAATGAAAGAGAAACTCGAAGACTCGACTGATTCAATCAGAGAAGGCGTGAAAAATATCGAGCGCTACACCAATCCGATCCGCAAACGCTTGAAATCCTGGACACACTGAACTTCTGTCATTCCGAGCGCAGTCGAGGAATCTGTTACTATTTCTGAAGTCGGAGTGCTAACCTCGGCCACGTGCTCCGATTGCTACGTTTGTTTTAATTTCTCTGTTGCGCGAGCGCCTTTGGCAAAGAGCCAACGCAATCTCCCGAGACCGACAGCGCTAAATTCGTCGGCGCGGTTGGATGTCGATCCTCCAGTTGTCATGGCGGCGCCGGCGAAAAACGAAGCCAGCACATCACCTGGTCGCAAAAAGATTTTCACACACGCGCCTATGCGATTTTGCTCGATGCGCGTTCGGCCCGGATTGGCGAGGCCGTTGGCATCTCGCAACCGCAATCGAGCGCGCGCTGCACCGTTTGTCATTCACCTTTTCAATCGGTTGCTCAGACTCGCCTGACACCGAGCGCGCGTCCCGACGAAGGCGTGTCGTGCGAAAGTTGTCACGGCGCGGCCAGCCGTGGCTTCGCGGACACACTCGCACCGATTGGACGTACACGATGCGCGTCAGCGCCGGCATGCACGACCTGCGAAATCTTTACGTGCGCGCGAACGCGTGCGTCGCCTGTCATCAAAACGTCGAGAGCGACCTGCTTAAAGGCGGACATCCAGCGCTCGTTTTTGAACTCGATAGTCAATCGGTTAACGAACTAAAAATTGGAAGGACGAAGATTCTTGGAGCGGTGTACGAGCATGGTTGGTTGGCCAAGCCGTAGCATTGCATGACGTAATGTGGTCGGAAAAATCTCAGAGGCTCCTTCGGATGAAGTAAAGGCACAAGGGCCGGGGCTTGCCTGGCTGCTTATGAGAACGAGCGAAGCGGATCCGTCGCTCCCGCGAATCGCCTCAGGCATGCTGAAATTTGTAGAGGCAACTCAAAAAGACGCCGACGAATTAGCGAGAGCGGCAGCCATGTCGAATTAGTGCGAGACGTCCGTACGCACGCTGCTGGTCGCGCTTGCATTTACTGACAAAGAATTCTCGCGGCAAAGGTCTATTGGAGCCGCTGCCAGCTCCTGCACAACGCGCACAGCGTCTCGTCCTCGCGCTCGACCGACTTAGTCAGGCGCTAAATCTTGCTGCGAGTGTCGAGAAGGAGCTGAATGCGTTACGCTTAGACGTCCAACGACATTACGATTTCGATGTCGCCGCGTTCGCCGAGCATCTGCGCGCGTTTCGCGCCAAGTTGTAGCTGTCAGTCTCTGGCGGCAGTTGAACGTGCCACCGTCTTCGCGGAAGATGTCGATCTTCGCATGGCTAAATCGAATTCATCCGAGCAACCGCTCTGGCAACAGAACTCACTCTTTGAATTTTTTGCGTCCCTCAAACTCGCGGTCGTGTTGCTCGCTGTCCTCATCGCCGGCGCGATCGTCGGTACCCTCTACGAATCGAGTTTCGATGCGAAAGTGGCGCGCGCTTATGTATACGGCGCGCCCTGGTTCAACGCCTGGCTCGTTTTGCTCGGCGCAAACCTGACTGTCTCCGCCCTCTCGCGTTGGCCCTGGAAAAAATATCACAGCGCGTTTCTCATTACTCACCTTGGCATCATCACGCTGCTGATTGGCTCGCTGGTCGGCCGGATTTTTGGTGTCGAAGGCACCATCACACTTTTCAGAGGCGAAGCGCCGACCAATCGATTGCTGGTCGATCAGCATCAGCTCCGCGTCCACGATGTCGATGGCATCATCAAAGGTTATCCTGCGGAATTTCTGCATCATCCGCCGAGTCCGCAGCACCCGAAGAATCTCGGCACGCTCGCGAGCGGGGCACGTTTGCAAATTGTGGATTACGCGCCGGCAATTGAAGGCAAGCTCAATCCAAAACCGCTCAAAGACGGCGGCGCGCCGGCAATTCATTTCAAAATCGAAACTGCGATGATGAATCAGCACCTCGAAAGCTGGTTGCTTGCCGACGATCCGCAGCAAGGCAGTTTCTCGATGGGGCTCGCGAACATCGAACTCAAACGCGGGGCGAATGCTGTGGAGGCAGGCGCCTCGCCTGCATCGAAGCAGCCGGGACGGCTGGCGCCACAGAATGAAGCAATCGATCTGGAAGAATCGATTTTCGCTTTCAGCAAAGCACCGGACGAACAGATCGGTCACGTGAACAAGGGCGGCAGCACAGGAGTAAAGATTCAGCTCGAACCGCCGTCCCGGAGTCGCGGGAGGAACAAAGGCCGCGTGCTGATTTTGCTGGGCGGAAAGGAATCAGTTTTTGATGTCGCCGCGAATGTTGGCCGCGAAATGAAAATCGAGAACACGCCGTTCACGCTCAAGATCCACAATTACTGGGCGGACTTCCGGATCGAGAATGGGAAACCGGGTTCGATCAGCGATCAGCCGAACAACCCAGCCGTGCTCGTGACCATTCGCGGCAAAGGCGTTCCCGCAGCCGCGGTGGAAACGAAAAATCCACACGGCGCAGGCGAGATGCCGACTACTGGCGGTCCCCCCACGATGCCCGTTGCCGGTGACGCTGCGCCAAATCATCTTACTCTTTTCGTCGCGAACGACGGCGCTCTCTCCTACGATTTGGTTTCGCGTAAGAGCGGCAAATCTGCCGGCAAGATCGACATCAACAAACCGCTCACGACCGGTTGGGCCGATTGGCAGCTTGTGATCGACAGAACGATGCCGTGCGCGGAGCAGTGGATGGATTTCACGCCGGCGAAATCAGAGACATTATCGACAGCTGGCGCGGCCGAATTGCCCGACGGTGTCCGCGTTCGCGTCGCACAAAATGGCGAAACGCTCGAGCAATGGGTGCCCGCCGGCTGGCAAATTACAGTGCCGACTTCGCCTAACGAAACGATGGTCGCCTACGGCTGGAAAACGCTTCCACTGCCGATCGGACTTGAGCTGCTCGATTTCGAAGTGAAACGAAACGAAGGCAGCGACAGTCCCGCTGGATTCAAGAGCACGTTGCGCCTGAGCAGTTCAGATGGCGAAAGCGCGACCGGTGCGTGCTGGATGAATCATCCGTTCAGTTATCCGAGCGGTTGGTTACGGACGTGGACGGGGTTGACCTACAAAATTTCGCAAGCGTCGTGGAACCCGGACAATCTCGGGCAAAGCAGCGTCCAAATTCTGCGCGACCCGGGTTGGCTGTTGAAATGGATGGGTTCCGTCCTTGTCGTAATCGGCGTCTTCATGATGTTTTATCTTCAGCCTTACCGGAAACAAACCGAAGGCGAACCGATTACGCCGACTGGTCCGATATCGAAAAAACGAGAGCAAGAACTGCAGCCGCTCGCGCGCTGAAACAGATTTATGGTTGTGAACTCGAAATTCGTCAGATCGTTGGGATTTCTACTCTTGATGGCGGCTTTGGTTGGCTGCGCTTCGGACAAAAAACCGGCGTGGGTCCGTTTCGCGGAGAAGCAGCCGAACAAATGGGGGCACTACAGCGGTTATGTCGAAGCGCGTTGGGAAAACGACGGGCGCACGATGACTTTGCTGAGCGAACTGCGTTACGCCGATCCGCAAGGCGTGGTCTGGATCGCGCCAGCCGGCTCAGTTGTGGACGGCGCATCGATTCCGCGATCGCTCTGGTCGATCATGGGCGGGCCTTTTGAAGGAAAATATCGGAATGCATCGGTGTTGCACGACGTCGCCTACACGCAGCGCAACCGGCCGTGGGAAGTTTGCGACCGGATGTTTTACAACGCGATGCGATGCAGCGGCGTGAGCGCGGTGGAAGCGGGGACGATGTATTATTCGCTTCGCAAGTTCGGTCGCCATTGGAAAGCGCCGAAGGCCGAGCCGGTAAAAGTCGGCGACGAGATTGTCGCGCGCGCGGAAGAAGTGCGGCCGGCGATGCCGGTAAACCGTGGCGACATCAACGCTGCTCGCGATTGGATCCGCAATTCAGATCCGAGTTTGCAGCAAATCGAGCAACGCGCCGACGCGGAACCGCGTTGATTTAGTCTTTACCTTTTTCGTCCGCGCTCGTTGATTCCGTGGCGCCATCTTTTTCCAAAGCGGCGGCGAGCACTTCGTCGACATTCTCCACCGGAACGAATTTCAATTTCTGTTTCGCTTCTTCCGGAACATCGACCAGGTCTTTTTCGTTCAACTTCGGAATGATGACAGTCGAGATCCCAGCGCGCATCGCGGCCAAACTTTTTTCTTTCAGTCCACCAATCGGCAGAACCAATCCGCGCAAGGTGATTTCGCCGGTCATCGCGACGTCCGGGCGCACCGGCGTGTTACTGAAGAGCGAAGCCAGCGCGGTGAACATCGCGATGCCGGCAGACGGTCCGTCTTTCGGGACCGCGCCGGCGGGAACGTGCACGTGGATGTCCATGTCGCGAAAGTCTTCTGGTTTCGCACCGATCTCGCCGTTGCGGCTGCGCACAAGACTGAGTGCGGCTTGGACCGATTCTTTCATCACTTCGCCGATGTGACCGGTGAGAGTGACGTTTCCCTTTCCGGGATAACGCGTCGCTTCAATGTGCAGCACTTCGCCACCGGCAGGCGTGTAAGCGAGTCCGGTGACAACGCCGGGGTTGCTCGTTTTTAATTTGGTTTCGCGCACGTATTTGGCCGGACCCAACATTTGCGCCACCAATTCCGGCGTGACCGTCACGTGTTCCGTTTTGCCGCGGGCAACGCGCGACGCGATTCCACGGCAAATCGCTCCGATCTGGCGCTCGAGCTCGCGGACGCCGGCTTCGTGGGTGTAATCGTTGATGATTTGCCGGAGCGCGTCGTCCTGCCAGTCGCAGTGTTCGGGTTTCAATCCGTTTTCTTCCATCTGCCGTCGGACCAAATAGCGTTTCGCGATCTCGAGCTTCTCGCGCTCGGTGTAACCGGGCAGTGAGATCACTTCCATCCGGTCGCGCATCGGTTCGGGCACGCCGTCGATGTAATTCGCGGTCGCGATAAAAATGATCTGCGAGAGATCGAACGGGACGTCGAGGTAGCGGTCGACGAAAGTATTATTTTGCCGCGGATCGAGCACTTCGAGCAACGCGCTTGCCGGATCGCCACGAAAATCGGCGCCGATTTTGTCGATCTCGTCCAGCATGAAGACCGGATTGCGTGTCCCGGCGCGGCGTAATTCCTGAACGATCCGTCCCGGCATTGAGCCGATGTAAGTGCGCCGGTGTCCGCGAATTTCTGCTTCGTCGCGCATGCCGCCGAGACTGATCCGAACAAACTTGCGACCGAGCGCATCGGCGATCGATTGGCCAAGACTAGTTTTGCCGACTCCTGGCGGCCCGAGGAAACACAAGATCGGGCCGTGCCCGGTTGGATTCAATTTGCGCACGGCCAGATATTCGATCAGCCGCTTCTTTACTTTCTCGAGATCGTAATGGTCGCGATCGAGAATTTGCTGCGCCTGATCGAGATCGAGATTGTCCTGGCTCAATTTATTCCAGGGAAGATCGGCTACGATCTCGATGTAACTGACGATGACGGAAAATTCGGGACTCGCCGGAGGAATAAAATCGAGCCGCTTCAATTCCCGTTCCGCTTGCTTCATCACGTCTTCCGGCGGATTGGCTTCCTTCAGGCGCGCGCGCAATTGCTCCATTTGCTCATCGCTGCCGGTTTCGGCTTCACCGAGCTCATGCTGGATCGCTTTGATTTGCGAACGCAAATAGGCGCGGCGTTGCGCATCGGAAAATTGCGACGCGACGTCCTTCTGCAATTTTTCCTGGATCTGCGCGATCTCCAATTGCGCGGATATGTGTTTCTGCACGGCGCGAATCCGTTTCTCGACGTCAGGTTCTTCGAGAATCGCCTGCTTCTGCGCGACATCGATATTCAAGTTCGGTGCCAGAAAATCGGTGAGCTGTTCCGGCCTCGAGATGTTGAGAATCATGAGACGCGCTTGCTCCGGCGCTTCGGGAGTCAGCTCGAACAGTCTCGCGGCCGAATCGCGCAGGTTCCGAAACGTAGCTTTCCATTCCTTGCTCTCCGGTGGCGAAATGGAATTCACCAAATCAACTTCCGCGCGAATAAACGGCGTAGTCGCGACGATTTTGCGTAAGGTGAATCGACGCAAGCCCTGCGTGATGAGGAGGACGTGGTCATCGGCCTGGCGGATCATTTTCAAAACCAGCGCGGCGGTGCCGACGTGATAAAGGTCCTGAGGCTCCGGATCTTCCTTCGCTTCATCGCGCTGTGTCAAAAGACCGATCACTTTTGTGCGCGGCAACGTTTCGTCGAGCAATTGAATCGATGCCGGCCGCCGGACATTCAGCGGTACGATCGTTCCCGGGAAAACAACGAAACCGCGCACCGGCAGGATCGACAACTCTTCCGGAATCTGCGGCGCGCGGCTTTCGTCCGTCACGTCCGCGGCAATTGTTGGGCCGGTGCTGGATTTCATTTCCAGTTCGGCCGGCACCGCGATCTGTTCTTCGTTCATCATTGTTTGAGTGGCAGCGAAATCCAAAGAAGTCCGTTGCGCTGCTCGGCACTGGCCTGATCGATCTCCACTTCGGCCGGTAACGCGACCTCGCGCTCGAATGGTCCGTAATCGATTTCCATCGCGAGTAATCGAACGGCGCGGCCTTCGGCGTGCGTCGGTTCCGGCAACTCGCGTGACCCGCGAATCAGGACGCGTTGCGGCTCGACCGTGAGATCGATTTGAGATTGCTCGACCCCGGCGAGATCGACGCAGATGCGGACGCATTTTTCGCAGTGGTAAGCGTTGATGGCGGGCTCCCAGGTGTGGGGCGCGAACTGAAATCGGGAGCGCGCCAATTCGTAGGTGACGTCCTGCAACGCGCCGTGGAGCCAGCGCAACTTGATGCTGCCGATCGGGTCCATTTCAAAAGTAACTTTATCCCGCGCCCTCTATTTTCATAATCAACTGCTCCAAATTAATTACGCGGAGCACCCACTCTTCGCGTGTCTTCTTCGAAACGCTGCATTGCAAACCGCTCGCAGTCACGTGGCTACAGCTTCAACCGTTTCGATGTCGATCTTGCCCGGTCAGCGGACTTTGCCAGGTCCCCATAAGGCCTGGCCCGGTTTGGCGCCGGTGTGCTCTCCGTCTTTGATGACTTGAACGCCGTTCACGAAGACATGTTTCACTCCGGTCGCATACTGGTGCGGTTTTTCGAAGGTTGCATTATCGGTGACCGTTCCCGGATCGAACACCACCACGTCGGCGAACATTCCTTCTTTCAAAAATCCTCGATGATCGAGACCGAGGTTGCTCGCCGGTAAACCGCTTAAGCGATGAATGGCGTCTTTCATCGGCAGAACTTTTTCGTCGCGGACATATTTGCCGAGGATGCGCGCGAAATTTCCGTAGGCCCGCGGATGCGGATTCGATTTCAAGAAAACGCCTTCCGGCGCTTGCGACGCTTCATCGGATCCAAACGAAATCCACGGCTTCGCGATTTCCTTCTTTACGTTTTCTTCCGACATCATGAAGTAAACGGTGCCGACGCGCGATTCGTCTTCGGCGACAAGGTCCATCGCGGTGTCGATCGGATCTTTACCGCGGATCTTCGCCACTTCGGCAAGCGATTTGCCGGTCAGCGGCTTCAGTTTCTCCGATTTGAAGGCCACGAGCAGAATTTTGTCGGGTGAGCCGGTCGCGAGATAAAGGTTTTCCCATTTGTCACTGTCGATCTTCACTTCAGCTTTGATTTTCTCCCGCATGGCCGGATCGCGCAGCCGTTTGAACAACGCCGGATAACCGCCGTCTTCGGTCCAGGGCGGGAAGCAGGCGTCGAGTCCGGTGGCGCCGGCGGTGTAGGTGTACATGTTCGCGCGAATGTTGAGTCCTTCTTTTTGCGCTGACTCAATTCGCGAAAGCAAACTGTCGATCTTCGCCCAGTTTTTCCGGCCGGCGGCTTTGATGTGATAAACCTCCGCCGGAATGTTTGCTTCCCGCGAAATGCGGAGCAACTCGTCGAATGCTTCAAGCAATTGATTTCCTTCGCTCCGCATGTGCGAGATGTATTTGCCTTTGTATTTGGCGGCGACTTTACAGAGCTCGATCAATTCATCCGTCTTCGCGTAAAACGCCGGTGGATAAATCAGTGATGTGCCGATGCCGAGCGCGCCCGCTTCCATTTCTTTGCGCACAAGTTTGCGCATCTGGTCGAGCTCCTGCGGCGTCGGCGCACGATCATCAAAGCCGATGACACATTGTCGAATGGTGGTCGCGCCAATGAACGACGCGACGTTGCAGGAAATGCCGCGCTTTTCGAGGTACCGCAGATATTCCGCGAGCGTGTTCCACTTAATGTCGTATTTGATGTCGGCCTGCTGCTTCAGCATGAACTCGCGCACACGATCGTTCACCGGTCCCATCGATTCGCCTTCGCCCATGATCTCCGTCGTCACGCCCTGACGAAGTTCGCTTTGCGAACGGCCATCCTGAATCAACGATTCGGTCGACCAGGAAAGCATGTTGATGAATCCCGGCGCGACCGCGAGACCTTTGGCGTCGATCACGCTCTTCGCGTTCGCGTTGGAAAAATCGCCGAGCCCGGCAACGCGATCGCCTTTGATCGCAAGATCGACGTGTCGCGCCTCGCTGCCACTGCCGTCGTAAACGGCGCCGTTCTTAATGATGACATCAAAATCCTGCGCGCGAGCAGCAAATGCGATTGTCGACGTTAGAAAAACGAAGAAAAAAAATCGGCGCTTCATCCCGCGATTGAAAAATCGGTGGAGAGGAATGTCGATCTCAAATTATTTGTCGGATTCCTTGAGTAGTTTGATCAATTCATCCTTCCAGAGCGACGCGACCGTGTGGCTGCCGTGACCGCGAGTCTTGTCGCTGAGCGAAATGACGATGGCGCGCCCGTGGGGGACGCGTTTGATCTCGCGTTCGAGAATTCCGAGCTCGGGCGGATTGATCAGATCGTCCGCGGAATTGATCGCCAGCAGTGGCGCGCGAATTTTTTCCAAGTTTGGGCCGGGATCGTAATCGTGCGACGCTTCGAGCGCGTAGAGGACATCATTCGCGTCGCCGGTTTTCACATAATCATTTACGAACTTGTCGAGCGCTTCATCGGTTTTCGCGAGCGTCGGCGCTTCTTTTTGGCGCAACACCGGGTTGCTGCTCATAAACCAAAGCATCTCGGCGGCGGTGCGCAGACTTGGCGGCTGTCCCGCGTTCGCGGGGTATTCGCCGTCATTCCAGGCCAGATCGTTCCGGATCGCGTCAATGATCATTCGTCGCCAGCCGCGGTTGCGCCCCGAAATTTGCGTGGGCAAACTCGCCAGCGGCATGAGCGCGTCCATAAAATCGGGATGCGATTCGCCCCAGAGCCAGGTGTGCATTCCGCCCATCGAAGTTCCCATTACCAGGCGCGCGTGACTCACACCGAGTCCGTCGGTCAACAACCGATACTGCGCTTCCACCATGTCGATGTAACCATAGCGCGGAAATTTCGCGTGCATCCCGTCGCTGGGCTTGCTCGATTTGCCGTGCCCGATTGCATCCGGGAGCACGATAAAAAATTTGGTCGCGTCCAGTGGCTGATCTTTCCCGAAAAGTTCACCGCCGAATTCCGACCGAATAAATTGTGCGCCGCTGCCGGTGGTCCCGTGCATGATCAGGACGGCATTTCGCGTCTTTCCTTCAGCGTCCTTGTCGATCTTGCCGAGCGTTCGATAATGAATCCGCAGCTCTGGCAAGCTTTCGCCCGATGCGAACTTGAAATCGCGAATCGTGTAATCGCCTTCAGCCGGCGACGGATAACCGGCGGCGCGAATTGCGCTGCTTATCGAAATGCAGAAGAACACGGCCGCGAGAATTCGTCCCATGACTTCGTCTAACATTTTCGACGCACCGATTCCAGTGACTTGACAGGATTCGTCTGTTGGGACGAATGGTTGCGGCCCTACACGAGGAACCCGTGCAAGATTCATGGTCGGTCGCAAGCTTAACTGAATTCGTCGCGGAGTCGGTGCGAAACGCGCGCGAGGGCAGCGTTCCTTTTTATCATTTGCAGTTTGATCGCGTTTTCCCGCCGGATTTTTACGCGGAGATGCTCCGGACCATGCCGGACGACACCGATTACCGGCCGATGTCCGGCAAAAGTAAAATGGGCAGCAGCCGGCCGGACGGAAAACCGACCCGGACGAAGATTGATTTGTTCCCGGAATATATTCGTCATCTGCCGGCGGAAAAAGTTATGGTTTGGGACGTTGTCGGTCGCGTTCTGCGCTCGGAGAAGGTGAAGTCGGCGTTGATCCAAAAACTCGGCCCGGGTTTGGAAAAACGTTTCGGGAAGGATTTCCACGGCGTCGGGATGTATCCGGTGCCGATTTTAACGCGCGACATCCCGGGCTATCGCGTTTTCAAACACACCGACAGTCTTTGGAAAGGAATTACGGTCCAGCTTTATTTGCCGGCTGACGATTCAAACAGAAATGTCGGCACGATTTTTCACGAGCGATTGCCGGACGGAACGAAACCGAAAAGAACGCGAATGCCGTTCGCGCCGAACAGCGGTTACGCTTTCGCGGTATGGAACGATACCTGGCATTCGGCCGACCCGGTCGGACCCGAAGTAAGAACGCGCGACAGCATTCTCCTTACCTATTTTGTTGACCGCGGCATCTGGAGAACTTTGCGCAACCGCGCGCGTCGGGTCGGCAATTTTTTGCTAAACGAGCTGCGCAGTTTGGGAGCAAAATTCTTTTCATAACATCGATATCATTTACCGGAATCGATCCCGGTTGCAAAGCCAGGACACGTGTGCCTTAGCTTGTGGGGGTTGCTGGTGCTGGTAAACTTCTATTTCGATGGAGAACATTCGGATTTGGTTTCTTAGCATGCTGCTGGCCCTGAGTGTGGCCGGCGGGCAAGATCGACGATCAGCGGTTGCTGCGGGCGACACCAGTCGATTGGATTTTCAACAATTCGGTTTGCTTGTGATCCAGGATGGCGGCCGGAGGAAACCAATCGACACCTTTGCCCGCGAAACGCTGATCCGACTCACGGGAAAATCGACATATACCGACAAAACCGGTCGCAACTGGCCGCCCAACGATTTTCTTCTGTCGGCGTTACTGGAGACGCACGACTGGCGAGGCGAGCCGATGGTGCTGGTCTCGTTAGGCAAACTGAAAGAACAACTTGGTTTGGATAAGACGCAGCGCCGGTTTTCATTTGAGCAACTTGTCGCGTTGCCGGAATTGCAGCGGCTGACGAACGAAGCGCATGCATTGAAGCGCGCCGAGAAACCACTCGATCGCGTGCAACAGGAGGCGCTGAGCGTAAGCGATCGGCTCGCGCTTCTAGCCAACGTGATGAGCGGAAGCGCGCTTCTGATTGTTCCAGCATCGAAGAGCGAAACCGACGCCTGGGTCGTCCCGCCGGAGTTTTCGCGTTACTACAGCGAACCACAGTTCGCGCCCGTTCAGATCCAGCTCCAAACAATGGCCATGGGTTATGTGCAGGCCGATGGATTCAATTTCAGCCGCGCCGCCAGTCAGCTCCGCGAAACTTTACGCACGCTCAGTCCCTCCGTTTATCCGAAAGATCGACAACTCCGGCTCGAATATTTTTACAATCATTTCGAAGCCTTCTATCGCGCGATTTTGTTTTACGGATTCGCGTTTCTTGTTCTCCTGTTTGCGCATTTGCGCGGCGGCGGCCGCGTGCTCCGAAACATCGGAGTATCGACTGCAATTCTCGGCCTCGCCTTTCACGCCAGCGGAATCGTCATGCGCTGTCTGATCGCCGGCCGGCCGCCGGTCACGAACATGTACGAGTCGATCATCTGGGTGTCGTTCGCGGTTTCATTTTTCGGGATGATCTTTTTCGCGCGTTACCGGACGCCGGTTTATTTGCTGGCGGCGTTCCCGGTCACGCTGGTCGCGCTTCTTCTTGTTCATCAAATGCCGATCGCGATGCCATCGAACATCGATCCGCTTGTCCCGGTGTTGCGCGACAACTTCTGGCTGACCATTCATGTGTTAACGATCACGCTAAGTTACGCCGCGTTCGCGCTAGCAATGGGCTTCGGTCACATCTTGCTCTGGCGTTACGCGCGCAATCCAGCCATCGCGCGTACGGACTCGCCGATGCATTTCTGGCTTTATCGTGTTTTGCAACTCGGCGTGCTCCTCCTCGCCGCTGGAACGATTCTCGGCGGCGTCTGGGCGAATTATTCCTGGGGGCGGTTCTGGGGCTGGGACCCGAAAGAGACCTGGGCGCTGATCGCGTTGCTTTGTTATCTGACCGCGCTCCATGGACGTTTGGCCGGTTGGTGGACTGAATTCGGTCTGGTGGTGGCGAGCGTGATCTGCTTTCTCGCCGTGTTGATGGCGTGGTACGGCGTGAACTTTGTCCTCGGCAAAGGATTGCATTCTTATGGGTTTGGCATCGGTGGCGAAACGTATGTCGCCACGTTTGTCTTGCTCGATCTTTTGTTCGTCGGATTCGCGATTTGGCGATATCGCGCGAGCAAGCGTGCAATCGTTGTCGCCGGCGACGCTGTCCCAGGTTGAATCTTATTTCGGTAGCCGCGCTTCGCAGATCTCGCAGAGCACGTGCAGGATGAACTTGTGCGCTTCTTGACTTCGCGCGGTCGAATCGCCTTTCACGATAAGATCGACATCGGCGAGTCCGGCGGTTGATCCGCCATCTCGCCCGAGAAGCGCGATCGTTTTTAATTTCCGACTGCCTGCTTCTTCAATGGCGCGGCGGATATTTTTTGATTTGCCGCTGGTGCTAATAGCAATGAGGACGTCGCCTGCGTTTCCAAACGCGCGCACCTGGCGCGCAAAGATTTCCTCGAATCCATAATCGTTGCCAATGGCAGTGATCAAGCTCCCGCCTTGCGATAAATTCATGGCCGGATAGGGGCGACGATCTTCGACAAAGCGACAGGCCAGCTCGGTGCAAAAATCGGCCACATCCGCTGCGCTCCCACCATTTCCGCAGGCCAACACCTTTTTGCCATTCGTTAGGCAATCCGCGATCAAGTCGGCTGCTTTGGTAACCTCCGATTCAAGATCGACAATCGAGTGCAGCGTTTTCGTCGCCGCGGCGATTGCGCTCCTTAAAATTTCAGATGAGCTGCGCATGGCGAAGAAAAATGGTGCGCGGTAGAGGTTTCGAACCTCTGACCCCTACCGTGTCAAGGTAGTGCTCTACCACTGAGCTAACCGCGCATTTCAAGCGGAGTGATAAGTGATCAGTGACGAGTGACCAGTCAAGCCGCAAGATGTCGATCTTGCCTTTTGCGGGTTGCTCTTAAGCCGCGAGCTTGACCGCTTCTTTGTGGCCAAGAATGCGAACGGTTTCTTTCAGTTGCTCGACTTTAAGCGGCTTCTTCAAAACTGTGATCGGTCCTTTGGCCAAAATCCGGTCGAGCATCGCGCTGTCGGGATAACCGGTAATGATGACGATTGGACAACCCGGTTGATCTTCCTTCATCGCATCGTAAACGTCGTCGGCCGGACCGTCCGGTAATTTTAAGTCCAGAAACACGAGATCGAATTTTTGTTTCTCGAGCGCGGCCAAGGCTTCTTTCACTGTGCCAACAACGACGCGGCTGAAGCCGATTTTGCGGAGAAAGAGCTTGAAAAGATTTTGCAGACTTTCGTCGTCGTCGACCACAAGCACGGTCGGCTGGCCGGATTTGTCTTCCTTGAGAATGTCTTTGTCGAGGGAGGACTTTTTGATCCGCCAGCGGCCGCCAATCTGAATGGCGGGCAACTGCCCACGCTGGACCAGGTAGTAAACGGTGGGCAACGGGATGCGGAGGTATTTGGCCGTTTCCTTGACCGTTAGGAGGTTATGCATGTGGGAAAATCACCAATTGGCGGGAAAATGGGCAAGACATTTCACTCGGTTAAGCATTATAAATTCTAGAATCGATGTCAATCCTTTCTTTGGACGATTAACTGCCTAACGATCCCGGCATTCCGGGGCGGCCAAAGGCACTCCCGACTGGACAATAACGGGACAGAGGGTGACTATTCGATTTTCGATGAGCGCCCTTTTCTTCAAGCGATTTCTGAAACGCCCGTTTCAGATCGCGTCAATCGTGCCGAGTTCCAAGGCGTTGGTCGAACGCGTGGCCGACAAAATCGATTTCGATCGCGCGCGGGTGATCGCCGAGTACGGTCCTGGCGAAGGCGTGCATTCGCGCGAAATCGCCCGCCGGATGCGGCGGGATTGCCAATTACTGCTCTTCGAGCTCGACCCCGCTTTCTCGCGCGATTTGCAGCGTCAATTTAGTCACGATGCGCGCGTGCACGTCATCAACGATAACGCCGCGCATCTTCCGCTGGAATTGCGCAGACGCGGCATCGACGCGTGCGATTATATCGTTTCCGGCATCCCGTTTAGCATTCTCAAGATCGACAAGAAGCGCACGTTGCTGCAACAAACTCATGACGCGCTCGCAGTTGGCGGTCGCTTCATCATTTATCAGGTCACCAACGAATTGAAGCAGCATGCCAAAATTTTCGAGCGTGCGGCGTCCGAATATTTCCTGCAAAACATTCCGCCCATGTTCATTACTGTTTTTGAGAAAACGAACGGTCGGAACGGCGAATCGCATTTTTCACTGCAGGAAAGTCGAACTTCTGCAAATAACGCATGACCGGCGGCCGGACGCGGATGGAAAAAGATTCGATGGGAGAAATGCCGCTCCCCGAATTCGCCCTTTACGGCGCGTCGACTCAGCGCGCCGTCCTGAATTTTCCAGTAAGCGGCTACCGTTTCTCGCGCCCGTTCATTCGCGCGCTCGGTCTAATAAAATGGGCCGCGGCCCAGGCCAATCACGATCTCGGTTTACTCGACGCCGAACGCTCGGCGTTGATCGTGCAAGCAGCCGAAGAAGTGATCGAGGGCAAACTGGACGACCATTTTCCGCTCGACATTTTTCAGACCGGTTCCGGCACGAGCACGAACACAAATGCAAACGAAGTAATCGCCAACCGCTGCGCGCAACTGGCCGGCAAAAAGATCGGGTCGCGCGAATTGGTCCATCCGAATGACCACGTCAACATGGGACAGTCGAGCAATGACGTGATTCCGTCAGCTATTCACATCAGCGCGGCGGAACAATTGAAGCATTGTCTGGCGCCGGCGCTAGAAAACCTGCACGGCGTGCTGGACGCGAAAGCAAAAGAGTTTTGGGAGATCATCAAGATCGGTCGAACGCATTTGATGGATGCGACACCGGTTCGGCTCGGTCAGGAATTTTCCGGTTACGCTCAACAAGTCGCTTACGGAAAAGACCGCGCGGGAAAATCGATGGAAGTTTTGCGTGAGCTTGCGCTTGGAGGCACTGCGGTTGGCACCGGCTTGAACCGACATGTCGATCTTACCGGCAAAATGCTGCGGCACATCGAGCAGCGGACGGAGATCGCGTTTTACGAAGCGAAAAATCATTTCGAAGCGCAGGGGAGTAAAGATGCTGTGGTCGAAGCAAGCGGTCATCTCAAAACCATCGCGACCAGTTTGTTCAAGATCGCGAACGACATTCGTTTGTTGGGCAGCGGTCCCCGCTGCGGGATTGGCGAGATTCAATTGCCCGCCACCCAACCCGGCAGCTCGATCATGCCCGGCAAAGTCAATCCGGTGATGTGCGAATCGATGATGATGGTTTGTGCGCAAGTTTTCGGTAACGACGCCGCAATTACGTGGGCGGGAGCGAATGGCAATTTCGAACTCAATGTCATGATGCCGATAATGGCGCATGACCTTCTCGAATCGATCCGGCTTCTCGCGAATGTGGTCGATGTCTTCTGCGAAAAATGCGTGACCGGAATCAAAGCGAACAAGGCGCGCTGTGAAGAATTGGTAGAACTTTCGATGGCGATGGTGACAAGCCTTGCCCCAAAAATCGGCTACGACCGCGCGGCCGAAATCGCCAAGGAAAGTGTTCGAACCGGGAAAACCGTTCGGCAGCTTTGTCGGGAGAAAAAAATCTTGCCGGAAAAGGAACTCGAACGCGCGCTCGACCCCATTTCCATGACGGAGCCCGGCGGCACCGGTGCGGCCAGCGGTTGACGATGTCGATCTTAAGAATGCTCGGCGGCCTTTTGTTCGCTGCCGACCTAACGAGTTTGGTTTTCGCCGCAGATTCGCGACCGGACGTTTCGCAAGTCATCAACAAAACCGAAGCGTCCGCGATTCTGGGCGAACCGGTCAAAGATCCGAGCCCGCGCAGCGGCGATGGCGCGGATGGTTATTATTCCAAGTGTAGTTATTACAGTGTTAACCGCGGGAAATCGTTGATCATTCGATTGCAACTGCCGGGGCCGAACGCGATCGACCCGGAGAAAGAGCTTCAGCTGCTGGTGGCGGCAAGTGGCACGATGGAAAAGGTCTCCGGCATTGGCGGCTCCGCGCAAGTGTTCACTGGCGGCGGCGAGAGCGGCTTGGCATCTCGCGTGCTGATGCTTTACGTCGCGAAAGGTAACGCCTTTCTCACGATTGGTCTCGGTGGTTTTGCGGACGACGCGGTTGCATTGGACAAAGCAAAAACAGTCGCGCAAAAATTGCTCGAACACCTTTGACCGAGGCAACCGGCGAGCTTAGATCGACATATGGTGGCCAAACTCGACGGACCGCAATTTTCCGGCGGCGCCAATATCGCGATCAAATGTCCTGCGCACACCTATGAGCAAACGGTCGCATTTTATCGCGACACGCTCGCGCTGCCGTTGATCGAGGAAGAATCGGACGGCTGCATCTTTCAATTTGGCCCGAACCGACTATGGGTCGACAAAGTGCCGAACCTGAGTCATCCCGATATTTGGCTCGAGGTTGAGACGAACGACACCGAAGCGGCGTCGTCGTTCCTAAAAGTGCACGGCATCCCCCGCCGCGACGAAGTGGAAAATCTGCGCGAAGATTTTAATGGCTTCTTCATCTCTGATCCCGGCGGCGTGATCCATCTCGTTGTCGGTCCGGAAGAAGTCTGACAGCTAAATGCGGAAGGCAACCTTTGTGCCCCCATCCGAGCCGGACAGGCATGATCGCGGCGCTGAGGCCGCTCCCACATTAAACATGGCGACCCATAATCGTCAGATCGCGCTCAACGTCATCGAGCCGCGCGACGCGTGGGAGCAATCCCCATTTTTCGAAGCCAACCTGCTCAAATAATTTCAAGCTCGGTTCGTTGTGCGCGAAGATTAGTCCGACCATTGCGCTGATCTGAAGCAACGGCGCGCGCACAATTGCTTCTTGCAATAAAGTTCGCGCAATTCCGCGGCGCCGGAATTTTTGATCGACGTACACACTCACTTCGGCGGTACCGCGGTAAGCGCAGCGTGGCAAAAACGGCTTCAAAGTTAACCAGCCTACGATTTTACGGTCGATTTCCAAAACCCAAAATGGATGTCGATCCGAGGAATGATCTTTTAACCAATTGCGCCTGTCCTCCAGTGTAACTGGTTCCAATTGGGCAGTCGCAATCCGCGTTGCCACCGCGGCATTGTAAATCTTAATGATGGCCGGCAAGTCGGCTTCGACAGCGTCACGGATTCCCGGTTCTTCCCTAGCGGCGGCGTTTGACCGTCGATCTTCAGCGATAACGGCGCTCATGCTGCCGGGAAAAATGCGTTCTCAAAAGTCGGCTGAAATGCGCCCAGCTCAGTTTCGCCGATGCGAAATTTGGGGCTGATCTCGGATTGGGTCGCGCAAAAAAGCTCGATGTCGGTCTTGCCGGATTTGTGCAGCGAGTTGCGCACGGTTTGAAGCGCGAGGGCGGGGGTGTTGCAGTCGCGGCTGAGATGGCCAAGCACGACGCGATCGATCCTTCCGGGAAGCAGTTCTTCGATCACGGTGGCAGCGGCGTTATTGGAAAGATGTCCATGCCGCGATTGAATCCGCTGTTTCACCGGCCACGGCCGATGGGTGTCGTTCTGCAAAAGTTTTTCGTCGTGATTGGTTTCGATCACGAGAGTGTGCACTTGCCGCAACCGTTCTACGACCATTTTGGTCGCGTACCCCAAGTCCGTGATAAATCCAAGAGCGGCGGACCCCGCATAAAACGCGAACCCGACCGGATCGACGGCATCGTGCGGAACCGGGAAGGCTTGGACAAGGATATCGCAGATGGCGAACTCGGAGCCGGTGCGGAAGATCCGCCAGTTCCGATGTTGATCCAACGCGCCGTCGTAGCGGACCGCTTCGGCGGTTTGCGCGTTCGCGTAAATCGGAATGTCTAATTTGCGGCAAAGAACCTCGAGTCCGCAGACGTGATCGCCATGCTCGTGTGTCAGGAGAACGCCGTCGAGTTGTTCCGCGATCACATCGCACTGTTCGAGGCGCAATACGATTTGGCGCGCGCTCAGTCCGCCATCGATTAGGATTTTGCAGTGATCGGTAGCTACCAGCGCACTGTTTCCGGCACTGCCGCTCCCGAGCATCGTCAAACTGAACACGACCGGTATTTAGCGACCGCGTTTCAGTTTTCGCAAATTAAATTCACGCGACGCGATAAGTTTTCGCCGCCGGGCAGCGCCAGGATCCGCTTCTTCTTGTCATCGTAATCGAGCGACCGGAATCGCCGAATTTCTTCGACACGGCGAACAGCGTTGAGCGTGTCGAGATAACGCGTATAGCTTGAAGCAAGTTCTATCGTCTCCAGATAACGCGCGCGCAGATTCCGATCGCGAAACGCTTCGGGACATTGTCTCGCGAAAAGATGAAAACGCAGCCATCGGCGATCCGGGCGTGAGACGCGTTGAGTTTTTCGAAAGAACGCGACGAACAAAAGAAGAACGAGGTAAGTATCAACTTGAGCTTGCAGCTCCAGATTGCGCGCAAACTTTTCAGACGCGATTTCGCGTGCTCCGTTCTTGAACTGAAGCGCGGCATGGAGGGCGTGATTGATCTCTTCAACGAAGGCAACGAGCGAGCGGATATTGTGATTGCTTAACCCGGCGCGGGGATCATGGCGCTCAAGCTGTTCGATCAGCCAACGAGAATAGTAAATGCCGACGTAAAGGCGATCGTCGGCCGTTCGGAGAAAAGTCCGGGCGAGCTCGCTCAGTTCGCGCGCGGATTTACCGGCTAAGATCGACAACTGCCCGTAGCGATGGCGATCAATCAAACAATCCTCAAGATTGATGCCGACCTGCGCGTAAGTGCGCTCGAAAAGTTTTTGGATTTGGCTGAAAAGCGTGTCGTTCACAAAACGAGCGATGGCCGCGCCTCTTCATCGAGATGAAGCAAGCGGTCGGAGAGTTCATTAAGCGCGAGGCGGACGTCGTGGAAGCGATTAGCCAACCCAGCAAAGACATCGGTGAGTTCGCACCGCCGCGCGGTTTCGTGCGAAGCCACAAGTTGATAGTTGGTGCGACCAATCTGTTCATAAAACTCGATGTCGGGCGCGCCGCGCAAACTACGCCGGTGCGTGTTCTCATGAAAAATGCCGCTAATAAAAAGGGAATAATTTCCGACGTGGGCGCGGAGCAGGAAAGTTTGCTCAGGCGTCGCTCGGGTAAGCGCGATGAGCATATCGGAGATGTATTCATGGGCGCGATTGTTCGCCCCGGCGAATCCGTCCTTTGGCGGATCAATCTTGTCCGGCGTCTGCAGTTGATTCGCTCGCGAAAAAGTTTCGAGCAGTGAGCCGACATAATCGCAAAGTTTGCGATCGCCGATGCCGGCTTGTTGCAGGACGTATCGGGCGAGGACGTAGAAATAGAATTGCGATGAGATGTGAAGATGTCCAGCGTTGGAAAGAATGGTTTCAACCAAACGCGGATGGTCGAGAATGGAGTCGCGCGTTTCGGAGTCGCTCAAAAGATCGACCAGCGAAACGCTGTCGCCGCGGGAGCGCGCGAGAGTGCGGACGATGAAATCGAAATCCGCGGCGGTGAACCGTGCCCGACAATTTGCCCTAATCATCGCGCCTTCCGTTCACGAGCATTGACGATGCCGCAGCCAACTTTGTTCGAGTCGAGATGTATTTCCCTCCGACTCGTTAGTCAAGAACGTCTCGTGGAAAACGCCAGCGAGGATGAGTCAGAGCTTCCAAGAGATTTGCAAAGCGACGGGGTCGCCTCATAATAAACGCGCTCTTTTCCGGATCGATCAGATGAATGTCGATCTTGCAAAAATGGAAGGGTGGCTGAGTCCGGTTTAAGGCACTCGACTCGAAATCGAGCGTGGGGCAACCCACCGTGGGTTCGAATCCCACCCCTTCCGCCAAGCCTGCCTGCCTTCGACGCCGATGAATCGCGGTGGTATCTTCGGCGGCATGAAAGCATCCCATCTTCTATCTTCTCTCTGCGGCGCCGCGGTGATGCTGGGCCTTAGCACGCTCAGGGGGATCCAATGCGGAATCCCCACACCACGTTTACGAACTGCGACTGTATCACGTTAACGAGGGCAAAATGGATGCTTTGAAAGCGCGCTTTGGCAATCACACTGACTCGATCTTCAAGCGGCACAACATGAAGAGCATCGGTTATTGGTCGCCCGAAGATGCGCCGGGTTCTCAGAACCTGTTTGTCTACATCCTGGAGCATTCCAGCCGTCAAGACGGGGAGAAGAATTGGGCCGCTTTCCAAGCCGACCCGGAATGGCAGAAGGTGAAGGCCGAATCGGAGGCCCACGGAGCACTGGTGGACCATATCGACCGGTATTTCATGGATCCGACCAGCTTTTCAGCCCTGAACTAGCGCACAAGCTCGGGAGAGCCGGGCTGGCTGAGCCACTGCGGCCCATTGATCAGGCTGAAGTTGACTTCATGATCCGCTTAAAAAAGCTGGTGCGGGTGTGAGTTGGAGATTCGAACGCCGTTCGACTCGCGGGGCGCGCAAGCGCAAGAATTAAGAGCGAATCTCTAACTCCAGGGCCACAGCGCAGCTTTGGATTAATGCCACCCCTTCCCATTATCTGGCTGGACTTGATGGTGACGAAAAAATGTCACAAATTTTGGCTTGATTCGGGCGCGTTTTGCACCGCATATTGTATATCCGCCGAATGGCTCCGCTATTACTTGTTATGCGCTGGAATTCACAGGTTGTTAGCCGGGCTGTTGGCAGGAATTCACCGCTAATTCACAACTTTAACCAGCACTTCCCGCCATGATCCAACTCAAGCCCGGAATCCCACCTTCTGCCCTGAACAAACCGCGCAAGGCAGCTGATCGTGACCAAAATCGGTCAGCGAAAAAACCAGTTAGCTGTCTGCATTTTGAGCGGGTGTTCAGCGAAGCGGTGGTGCGACCGTTCGATCAGATTGAATGGGAACATCGGACGGCGGAAATCACGGACGACAGCGGCCAGATTATTTTCAAACAGGAAAACGTCGAAGTGCCGAAGAACTGGAGCGCGCTGGCGACGAAGATCGCGGTCTCGAAATATTTTTACGGCGACATCGCGCACGGAACGGATCCGCACAAAAGCGGCCGCGAAAGTTCAGTGCGCCAATTGGTTCACCGAGTAACGCGAACGATTGCCGATTGGGGGATTGCCGACGGCTACTTCGCGGACGCGCAAGCGGCGGAAATTTTTTACGACGAATTGACCTGGCTTTGCTTGAATCAACACGGCGCGTTCAATTCGCCGGTCTGGTTCAACGTCGGCTTGTATCATCAGTACGGCATCGGCAAAAATGCGGGCGCGGGCAATTATTTTTACAATCGCGAGACCGGAAAGGCCGAGCGCGCGCTGACCCAGTACGAGTATCCCCAAGGCAGTGCCTGTTTTATTCAGGACGTGGACGACACGATGGAAGACATCATGCGGTTGGCCATGAGCGAGGCGATGCTTTTTAAGTACGGCAGCGGAACCGGGACCGATCTTTCGACACTAAGATCGACAAGGGAAAAGTTGAGCGGCGGCGGCAAGCCGAGCGGTCCGCTCTCGTTCCTGAAAGTGTACGATCAAGTAGCGAACGTGGTGAAGAGCGGCGGCAAAACGCGGCGCGCGGCCAAAATGAACACGCTCAAAGATTGGCACCCGGACATCGAGGAGTTCATTGACGCCAAACAAAGAGAAGAGAAAAAAGCGTGGGCGCTGATCGAGCAGGGTTACGACGGCAGTTACAACGGTGACGCTTACGGTTCGGTCATGTATCAAAACGAAAACCTGAGCGTACGCGTGAGCGATGAGTTCATGGAAGCGGCCTTGTCAGATCGGGAGTGGTGGACGCGCCGCGTGATCGACGGTCAACTGTGCGAACGAAAAGAGGCGCGGGCGTTGCTCCGAAAAATTGCCGAGGGCACACACATCTGCGGCGATCCCGGGATGCAGTTCGACACCACGATCCATAAATGGCACACCTGCAAAGGCACGGGCCGGCAAAATTCGACCAACCCATGCAGTGAATATTTGTTTCTCGATAACACCGCCTGCAATCTAGCGTCCCTGAATCTCCTCAAGTTCAAGACTGCCGATGGCGAGTTTGACGTCGAACGATTCAAAGCCGCCGTGCGCGTTTTCATTACCGCACAGGAAATCATCGTCGATAACGCCAGTTATCCGATCAAAGAGATCGCGGAGAACTCGCACATTTTCCGGACGCTCGGGCTTGGTTACGCCAATCTTGGATCGTTGGTAATGAGTTATGGTTACGGTTACGACAGTGTGGAAGGCCGCGCGCTTTGCGGCGCCGTTACTGCGATCATGACCGGGGAGGCATACGAGCAAAGTGCGCGAATGGCGCAAGCGATCGGCGCTTTTCCCGGTTACAAAGATGCGCGCTGCAGCGGCGTTCCAAAACCGGTCGCGAAAAACAACGTCGCGCCGATGCTGGAAGTCATCGATCTGCATCGTTGCGCGGTGAACGAGATCCCCGATGTCGATGAATTCGCTTATTTGAAAAAAGAAGCGGGCAAGACCTGGAAACGCGCAGCCGACCTGGGCAAGCGCTATGGTTATCGCAACGCGCAGGTGACGGTGCTCGCGCCAACCGGGACGATTAGTTTCTTAATGGATTGCGACACGACCGGAATCGAACCGGACATCGCGCTGGTGAAATACAAGCTGCTCGCCGGCGGTGGCATGCTGAAGATTGTGAACCAGACGGTCAAACCGGCGCTGGAAAAACTCGGTTACAATTCGGAAGAGATCGATCGAATCATCGCGCACATCGACGCGTTCGACACGATCGAGGACGTAACGGATTCGGATGGATCGACAATTTCATCCGGGCTGAAACCCGACCATTTGCCGATCTTCGATTGCGCGTTCAAACCGTTCAAAGGCGAGCGCTCACTTAATTATATGGCGCATCTCCGGATGATGGCGGCGGCGCAACCATTTTTGAGCGGCGCGATTTCGAAAACCGTGAACCTGCCGGAAGCGGCGACGGTTGACGACATCATGAATAGCTACGTGGAAGGGTGGCGGCTGGGATTGAAATCGATCGCGATTTATCGTGAAGGATCGAAGCGCTCCGCGCCACTCAACACGCGCAAAACCCGCGACATGGGCGGCACCACGGAAGATGTCGATGTTGCGCTTGATATCACAATCGACCGCGAAGATTTCCAGAAACGGATTCTCGAGCTGGAGGAAGAGTTGGCGATGCTGCGCGGAAAGATCGACAAACCGCTGCGTCACTGGAAAGTTTGGTGAAAAAATTCGCCTATCAACGGTTCGAGCCGAGCGGATTCACCAAGAATCCTGACATTCGCAATGCGACCAGTATTACCGACTACGTTTTTCGTTGGCTCGCCTGCCAATTCATCAAAGGCTACAAGGAAGCGACTTCGCCGAGTCGAGGGCAAACAGAATTGCCGTTGAAAGAAATTCCGGAAATGGAAAAAAAGGCGCTCAACCGGCCAGTGTCGGATTTGGCGCGAACCGGTGAGAAAGAATTGATCGACGTGATCACGAGCCATTCTGCAAATGATGGGGAGCCGCAGGTAGCTGGCAATGGCCAAAGTCATGCCGATCGCGTGCAGGAAGCGCTCGGGAACATGTTCATGGACATTATCTGTTCGCATTGCGGTAGCGACAAAGTGATTCGGGCCGGCGCTTGCGGTGTGTGCACCGAGTGCGGCACCAGCCAAGGCTGTAGTTAGCGGCGCATCGCTCTTATTTAAGCGGAGCAAAAGCCGCGCGGTAGACAGGCGCGGGTGAATAGATACAGTTCGTGGCACCGCCGTTCGTTCGTCGGCGGTTGCTTTATTTTCCGATGACTGAGACTGAAGCGCAACGACAGAAAGAGATTCAGCAGGCCGAAGAATTACTTTTCACCGGCCCGCAAGCGCTCGGTTTCGTCAAAGGGCTCTTCCAAGGTCGTTTCGTTTCCGATTGGGTGATGCCGTATCCGCGGATTCCGGCGGCGCAACAAACCGAGCTCGATAAAACACTGAAGGAACTCCGGGAATTTCTCGACGCGAAACTGGATCCGGTGGCGATCGACCGGAACGCCGACATTCCACGCGAAGTAATTGATGGTCTCGGCCGCGTCGGCGTGCTCGGTGCGACTGCACCAAAAAAAGTTGGCGGTCGTGGATTCACCCAAATGGCGAACTGCAAAATCTTGGAGGAAATCGGTCGCCGGTGCGCGTCGACATCGGTCTTTGTCAACGCACATCATTCCATCGGCATTCGTGCGTTGTTGTTGTTTGGAACGCATGAGCAAAAGGAGCGGTGGTTGCCGAAACTTGTGACCGGCGAACAACTGGGCGCGTTCGCGCTCACCGAAAAAGAAGCCGGCTCGGATGCGGCCAATGTGCAAATGACGGCGACTCCGAGCGCGGACGGTTCGCATTTCATTTTGAACGGCGAAAAGCGTTACATCACCAACGCCGCAATCGCGCAGGTGCTGACGGTAATGGCGCGGACGCCGGTGCCAGGCAAAGAAGGCAAGACAGCAATCACGGCGTTCCTGGTGACGCCTGATATGCCGGGATTTGAAATCCTCGAAGCACGCATGCCAAAGATGGGAATTCGCGGAACCGCCACGGGAAGATTCACGCTGCGCGACGTGAAAGTTCCTAAGGAAAATATTCTCGGCCCGCCGGGCAAGGGTCTGAAAGTCGCGCTGACCGTACTGGATTTCGGCCGCACTACATTTGGCGCGTGTTGTACCGGGGCGGCGAAAACCTGCCTCGAACTCGCGGTCAAACACGCCAACACGCGGAAGCAGTTCAATAAGACGCTCGGCAATTTTCATTTGGTGAAAGAAAAAATCGCCCGCATCGCCGCCGACGCCTACGCGATGGAAGCGATGACGACGATCACCGCTTCGCTGATCGACCGCGGCCTGGAAGATTACATGGTCGAGACGGCGATGCTGAAAGTGTTCACGACCGAACGGTTGTGGGAATGCATCAACGACGCATTCCAGATTTATGGCGGATCAGCTTACTTTGTCGATCTTCCGCTGGAACGAATGCTGCGCGATGCGCGAATCAACCAGATCGGCGAAGGCAGCAACGAAGTGCTGACGTCGTTCATCGCGCTGGTCGGGATGCGCGGTCCGGGCATGGAGTTCAAGGAAATTTACGACACGATGCTGAAACCAACCCGCGAGGGCGGGATCGGGAAAGCGTGGAGCGCAGGGATGAACCGGCTCGGTGCGACTGTGCGCATTCTGGATGTGCCCGTCCGCAGCGCGGAGTTGCGCTCGTTCGCGAATCAGCTCGGCCGATTAATCTGGCGTTTTAATTTCGCAGTGAACCGGTCCCTGATCGTTTATCGCGAACCGATTCTGGACATGCAATTGGTGCAGGAGAGAATCGCTGGCGCGGCGATGGACTTGTTTGCATCGACCACAGTGCTGAGCCGGTGGGATTCGGAAATTCAGTTCGCTCAAGGCAACGGTGAAGCGCCGAATCAAAGGAATACCGCCGCGGAACTTTTCCTGCGTCAATCGTTCCGGCGAGTCCGCAATTATTTGACCGGACTTAGCGATAACGACGACAAATTCGTTCTGAAGGCCGCGGATTCGGCCCTTCGCTAAGGATTCGCAGCGGCGACGGCTAGGGCGATTTCAAGATCTGAAGCGCCTGCAGCAGATCGTGCGTAATCAGTTCGTAGAGCGGGTAGTGCACCGCCAAAATTAAATACTGATGAAACTCGATCGCCGCGAGCAATACGACTGCAGCGGCGATAATGGCGCCTCGGTATTGTTTTGACCACGAGGCCAGCGTCACGATTTGACTAAAGGCGAGGAAACGCAAGGGCAAGTCCCACATGTTGGCGTAACGGAGGTTCATTCCGTACTTCACGTTGCACATCACCAGATAGCTGGCAGCGATAAAGATCGACATAAAGAGTTCGGGTTTCATCGTGCGGTTCAACCGAAAGACTGTTCCGAGCGCGAGAAGCAGAACAATCGGGCTGACCAGGAGAAGATCGACCAGGTACCGGTACCACGGTCCGTCGCCGGTCAGGATCGCGTAGTGGAGTTGGAAATTTTTGCCGACCGACAATTGATAGCTTTGCACAAAGACATCGATGCCGCCGGCGAGAAAAATCAGGACAACAATACCGAGAAGCGGACCGAGAAGCGTGGCGATGACGAGCTCGCGCTTGACGGTTCCAAATTGGAACCAGCGATTCGTGACGAGCAGAACGACGAGCGCGACCCAGACAAAGAACGAATTTTCCTTGGTTAAGACCAGTAAGGCTAGCGCAATGATGTAACCGACGAGCCAACGCCAATCGCGCGACGCCTGCAAATTTTCCCAGAAGAGCCAAAGCACCAGCAGCGCCCAGAAAGTGAAGAACCCATCCACGAGCGCGTGTTGCGACATGTGGAGCTGCGTTGGCGCAACCGCCATCAGGGCGCCAACCGCTATTGCCCAGGTCGGACCGCGGATCCGCCAAGCAAACGCCGCCGCGAGCGCGAGCGTCAACGTGCTGAAGAACGCGGCGACCTGATGAAGCGCATCGAGCGCCTCAGATCCAAAAAGCGAATGCCAAAGGGAAGCGGTGAAGATGTAGAGAAAGCGCAGCGGCGGCAGAATCGAACCGGGAAGTTTCTTTTGGACGTCGATGTAGCCCTGAACGATGTCGGGATAAGAACCGAGCCCGCCGTCGTTCAAGGCGTTGACGTATTCGCGGTAAAGGCCTTCGTCGAAACCGATCTTGTTGAAAGCCGGCTGGGGATGGAGAACCGCGATTGAATGCAATGGCGCGCCCGGCGCGAACGCCTGCGGCGTCAGACGTAGGAAAATTCCGACAGCGAAAATGATCGCCAGCAGGATGATGTCGATCTTGCGCGGGCCGGATTGAGTTTCGGTCATCACTTACGCGCTTTCGGCGCGCAACTTCACGAACTTAAATAAACGCAGATCGACTTTTCCGTCAGCATTTTTTCGCCAAAGCGCGATCGACCCGGCCACGATAACCAGCCATGGCAACAGCGACCACGCCGTCCAATGTTGCCTGGAATCATCCATAGCGAGCGCGACCGACCAGGGCAGACCGCCAGAAGTGATGTTGTAGAAGGCGAACAAGAAAACCGAGCTCGAGATAAGTACGCAGGTGTAAAGCGTCGGCGAGAAAATGAGAATGAAAGGCGCAAGCCAGATCAGATATTGGGGGCAGACACCGGGAGCGAACACGAAGAACACGAGCCACGTGCAAGCAAGCGATTCAACAAATGCGCGGTCGCGGGCGTGGCGATGCTGCCACCCGATCCAGAGAGCAGCGCCGACAATGATCACTTTGAGAATCGTGATGATGATATTCTGAGCCGGCTCAAGATCAAAAAACGAAAGCCGACTGAAATCGGGCAGACCGGTCAGGCGAAACAAATAAGTTATCCCCCAAATTCCCCAATAGCTTCCGTAGGCGAGCACGTTTTTGGCAAACAAGACGGGAAAATTGATGAGCGGCTCCAACCACAAAAGACAGATCGTGACCGCTCCGGAAATCAAAAAACCGCGGCTTCTACTTTGCGATAGCCAGAAGAAAACAAACGCCGGTAAAAAAAGCAGCGGGACAATTTTAATCTGACAGCTAAGCGCAAAAAATAATCCTGCCAGCACCGGTCGATTCCGGAGACACATCCAAACAGCGCAGACCAACAGCAGCACCATCACTGGATCACTGTTTCCGTGAAATCCGGAAACCATGAGCGACACAGGGCTGAGCGCGAAAAGCGCCAGCGCCCAGGTTGGAATGCGGATGTCGATCTTGCTCATTCGCAGCAAAACCGCAACGACCAGAAAATCGGCGATGATTCCGGGCAAACGAAGCAGAAACGGGAAATGGATGCCGATGTCCTGACACCACCGTTGCTCGGTCAGCGCGTAGATGCTGCGCAAGTAGTAAGCCGTCAGCGGCGGATGATTAAAATAGCGACTGTGTTGGTAGGTCCATTCAAGACCGTGCTCGCTCAGCACTTTGGCAAAGCCATAAAAAAATACTGCGTCGTTGGTGCCGATGGTGTTGTAGGCGATCGCGAGTTTGAGTGCCATCGCGATGAGCGCCAGTGCAATGATGCAGGTCGTGCGCAGGTCGCGATTGGGGTTCATCCTGAGAGTTCGAGCAGCTTCAGTGCCTTGGTGGTTGCAGGAAGCGAGGGCGGATCATTGCCACCCGTCGAGCGTCGTAAGCGGAATGTCTTCGTAACTGTTAATTGCACTGGCAGCTGGCAACGCAACTGGCCGCGCTCGATAAGTGTGCGATCGCAGAAATATTCCGACGTGTTCCAGCCACGATTCTGAATAGGCAGAGTCGTCCCAGCCGTACAACTTATTTGGTGCGGGCGGCAGAGACAAAGGCGGCCGGCCCTCCTCCGGCAACCTTAATTCACCTACGAACCAAATCTGATTCCCAGATGCGAGAGTATTCCGGATTGCTTCCAAGAAGTCGTCAATAGGATTGGGCGAAATCATTTTCGCTAACAGCAAGTCGTAACGATGTATTCGGTGATCGGTTATTTCTGGCAACGTCATCCATGTCGTCTTGCCATGATAATAATGGTTGAACGAGATACCGAGTTGCCACGGGGCAACGACGATGAGGTCGCGGGGTTTTGCCTGCTCGCTAAGTTTTGCCGCGACAATGTTGATGTTTGTCTCCCGCTGGCGCGCTGCCGTCCAAGCCGGAACGGTTAGTAAAATTGCGGACGTGCTCGCCAAACCAAGTCGAGCGAGACGAAGCCAGTAGACACGCGCCATTGCGATTACGATGGTGTCCATCAGCACCGGCAACAATGCTAAGAGTAGCAGGTAATGCCACCAGTGCGTGCGGTAACCGACGATCAGTAATGCTCCGAAATACGCAAACGGTGACAGAAGCATAACGAGCCACGCAAAACGTGAAATGACTGCTGCGTTGTCATCCCACGGATTTCGAAACGACATCCATGCACCAGCGATGGTAATTATGAGAAAAGCAGCGCGCGCGAGCCAAGTGATCAACCACTCCTGTCCATAAGCTTGCGTAAACTCATTCCACAGATCCGGTATGTGAGAGGAGCGTTGAAACAATATCCGCCATTCATCGTTTGCAAAAATCCTCAGATAAATTGTCCCGAGTAGTGTGGCGCACACTGCGATTAAGACCAGAATTCCGGCCGTCTTCGATTTGCGATGGCCCAGTGCAATGACCAGCGCTGAAAGCACAATGGTCAAAACTAATATTAAGTTGCTGATGACAAATTGCTGGCTAACAAGCACTGCAAGGAAAACAAATAGGATCGCACGAGGTGTTCGCCTTTGAAGTAACTTAACGGTCGCTGCAAAAGCGATTACGATCAGGACAGCGCCGAAGCCGTATCCCCCCACGGTGGTCCCCCATCTTAAGAACAGCGGGCTCAAGCCGAAGAGCCCAATCGCCATTAGCGGCACACCTTGACCGGCTACTTGAGCAGCCCACCAAGTCGCGCCAACATAAGTTATTCCAGCTGCTAACCCAAATCCGCGAAGTGCGAGATCACTGTCGCCAAACAAGCGGATGTAGCCGCGGATGATCAGTGGTACTAAGGGCGGGAAGGTTTGGTGATCGAAGTAATCCATGATATCGGAAAGCTTAGGCATCATCGCAAGCTGCACGGTCCCGCATTCATCCCGCCAGAGCGCGCCGGCGTGTGTCGCGCGGACCGCGAGGAGAAAAAGCGCCATCGCGGATAGAAGAACCGCCACGAACCATTCCGCTCGCTTCAGAAAATCAGGGCGAATCACTGCGAATTTTCTTCAATCTGTCGTTTGAGTCCCTTGAACTCAGGTTGATCCGGCTGGAGCGCAATCGCTTTATCAATCTCAGTTTGCGCATGGTGGCGGTCACTTTGCGCGAGCAAAGTTTTCGCCAAAAGATAATGAGCCTTGCCGTCACGCGGGGCCTGCCTAACCGCTTGCTCAAAAAACTGACGCGCTTGCTCGAACCTTGCCTCTTGGAAGCTGATTACGCCCAGATTATTCAGCGCGCCCTTGTGGTGCGGGTCGATTCCTAGAACCGTCCGGTAGAATAATTTTGCATCTTCAGTTTGGTTCTTCGCGAGTCGCAAATTCCCGAGGGCGAAGTTGGTTTCGGAATTTGTCGGCACATAAGCATAAGCGATCGCAAGCTTTTTTTCGGCCAGCAACAGATTGTTTGATTCAAGTGCTTGCCAACCGGAATTGTACGCATCTAACGCCCAAAGCGACAGCCCCCGCTGCGGCCAGGAAACGAGGATTGCGGATCCGGCGAGGAGGACGAGATAAATAGCGACGGTTTCAAACCGAAGTGAAGCGCACGAGTTCCAGAAGACCGACAATCCATAAGCGGCGAGAATGAGCAGGCCGGGCACAACGACCAATCGGTAACGTTCAGTAATGAAGACGGCGAGGAGTCCTAAGATCGACAAGAAAACCGCCGCAATGATCCAGCGCGATTGTGGCGCAAGCCATGCGGCGAGCAGCAGACCTGGAATTGCAAGCGCAGCGACGAGACCAAAGTAGCAGCCTGGAAAGATCACACCTTGCTCGCGCAGATTGGTAATCACGCTGAGATCGTCATATTGGAATGCGCTCCAAAAATTGTGCAGCTTTAAGCCAAGTAATTTCAACCAATCGTTAAAATGTGTGGAGATGTACTCTTTGGCTTTGGCCGACCAATAGGCAGAAACCTCAACATGTTTCAACGACCGACCGGCGGCTGACTCGGCTTGAGTGATCGAGTCCTGCAGCATCGCCGCCTGGCCGGCGTGCAGCCCCGGTGGAAAACGCGGATAGCCATTCGCGCTTGGATTATTGCCGATCCAAAAATTGATCCCGCTATGCGCCGAAAGAAGGACCGGGTCGCGTGTGACAACGTAATTGTGAACCCAGCAAGGAGCGGTTCCGATGCCGACTCCAACCAGCAGGAGCATCGTGCCGCGAACGAGATTCTTCCACGTCGGGCGATTGTCGATTTTGGGTTTGATGATCAGCGCCGCAGGAATGAGCGGCACGAGCAAGAGGATGTTCGCGACCGCGGTAGCAGTGATGCCTAGAAGCAAGCCAAGCCAAAAGCATTCTTTCGGCTCGAGCGCGTCGTATGGCCGAACGACTCGCCACACGACGAGCCAGCATACGAATACAAACCAAGCGGTTGGCATGAGAATGACGGAGTAAGCTTGGGTCGGAACGAAAAAGGCCCAGCCTAACGCCGCGATTACGCCCGTAATCCGCGCGCTAAGGTCGCCCTCAGAATGGCTGCTTCCAGTTGTCGCTCTTTGCGCAAAGGTCTGCAGCGATAGCAAATAAATAAGTACTGCCGTGCCTGCGTCGAGACCGGCTTGGAGAAGACCGGGCACAAACGGATTGTAGCCAAAAATTTGGTATAGAAGTGCGAGCAAATAGGCATAACCGGGCAGCCCGTAAAACGCCAGATGCTCGGTTAGCTCACCGCGCAGAATTCGCTGGGCCCAGTCGTTGTAAAAATGCATGTCCCCGCGGGAAGGCAGCAAGAAAGGCGAGCTCGTGAGTCGGGCGAGGTTAGTCAATCGCAAGGCGAGAACCGCGACGAAAATCAGGTTCGCCCAGCCGAGTGGGAATCGGTCAAACCGCGCCAGTAATTTCACCGGCGCGCTCCAAGGCTGGGGAGCCAATGTCTGGAAACTCTAGAAAGCACCCGATTTGGCATTAACGCTGCTGTTTAAAAGCATGTCCGCGAGGGTATCGCGGAGCGCAGTCAAACAAACAAGAGATAAAGAAAGCAATAGCATGTTAAACGCCATCAACAAACGCCGCGGGGGCTTCACCCTCGTGGAAATCATGATCGTGGTTGCGATCATCGCGTTACTCGCGGCGATCGCGGTCCCGGGGTTCCTCCGGGCGCGCAAACGCTCGCAAGCCAGCCGAATTCTGAACGATCTGCGCATGATCGACTCAGCGGTTGACC
>WNFX01001871.1_pt1 | contig 40726 bp, 38 predicted proteins | sample 5400111 | NCBI WGS metagenome assembly WNFX01 (sample SAMN13153363, study PRJNA577476) | soil metagenome | isolation source: 40 cm soil or saprolite under grassland replicate 1 | place: USA:California | collected 2016-06-15
GTCCGGGGTGGCGGCGGCGTCATATTCGACGCTGTTGTGGGTCAGTTCCATGAAGGCTTCCTCCAGCGACCCGCGGTGGGTGGTGAGCTCGTGCAGCACGAAGCCGCCAGCGGCGGCCAACTCGCCGATGCGCGCCGCCTCCAGGCTCTCGACGGTGAGCGTGCCGTCGCCGTTCGGCGTGACCTGGCCACCCTCCCCGGCGATAGCGCTGGCCAGCAGCCGCGCGTCGGGGCTGCGAACCAGCACCACCTGGGTGGTGCTGCGCTCGATGAACTCCTCGGTCGAACACGCGGCGATCAGCTTCCCACGCCCGATGACGACGAGGTGGTCGGCAGTGACCGCCATCTCGTTCATCAGGTGGCTGGACACAAAGACGGTGCGGCCCTCTGCGGCCAGGTGCTTCATCAGGTTCCGGATCCAGACGATGCCATCGGGGTCCAGCCCGTTGACCGGCTCGTCGAGGACCAGCACGGCGGGGTCGCCCAGCAGCGCCACGGCGATGCCCAGGCGCTGGCCCATACCGAGGGAGAAGCCGCCGGTGCGCTTGCGGGCGACCCCGGCCAGACCGACCAGGTCGATGACCTCGTCGACCCGTTTCCTGGGGAAGCCCTGCGTCTGCGCGAGGCACAGCAGGTGGTTGTAGGCGCTGCGGCCGCTGTGGACGGCCCGCGCCTCCAGCAGCGCGCCGACCATCCGCAGCGGCTGGACGAGATCCCGGTAGTGCGTGCCACCGATGGTCGCATCGCCGCCGTTTGGATGGTCCAGGCCCAGCAGCAGGCGCATGGTCGTCGACTTGCCAGCACCATTAGGCCCCAGGAAGCCGGTCACCCTGCCGGGCTCGACCGAAAACGACAGGTCGTTCACAGCAATCCTGTCCCCGTAGCGCTTGGTAAGGTTTCTAGCCTCGATCATTGAGCCCTTTCCGACACGCATGGGTAACGGATCCACCCCTCATCCTCGACGCTACGGCTGGAAGCCTTGAGCCCGCGGTCGCGGGCCTCCACGTCGATCGGTAGGGCCGCTCCCGCTCAGGAAGGCGGCCGTGCGGAGCGGGCGAACGCGGCGCGGGTCAGATCAGCCTTGTTCCCGAGCTGCAGCTTGGTGCGGATCCGCTCCACGTAGGTCTCGACGGTCGCTCTGGTCACACCCATCCGGACGGCGACTTGGGCGTGGGTGAAACCGGCGGCGATCAGCGCGAGGGCCTGCCCCTCCCGTGGCGAGAGCCCTCCGGGGATGGCGCGGCGGCCGAGAGGCCGCGCGCAGACGACTTCGGCGAGCTGCGGCGAGAGGGCGAACCCACCGGCCGCGACGGTCTCGACGGCGGCGACGATCATGGCGGGGCTGGCGCGCTTGGTCACGTAGCCGGAAGCCCCGACGGCGATCGCGCCAAGCACGTCGGCGAGCCGGTCGGAGGCGGAGAAGACCAGCGTGGGAACGGAGGCGGCAAGGGCCGCGACGTCGCCGAAGCAGGGCCCGTCGTCGGTGTGGTAGAGGTCGCAGATCACCACGTCCGGGGCGTCGGCCGCATCGGCGAGGTCGAACTGGGACGCAAGCCCCGCCGCCGACGCGGCGGTAGCCACCACGGCGACGCGACCTGAAGCGGCGAGGATCCGCGTGAGGCCGAACCGCGCCAACGGGTGGTCGTCGATGATCGCCGCGCGGATCAAAGTCCACCGTCACTTCACCGTAGGGAGAGACCTGCCGTCATTGTCGCCGCTCGACCGCAGAATCGGAAGATTCCTCTACAAACCGGCTCTGGGCCTGAACTCCACGACTGTCGAGTGAACGCACCACAGCGACATTGTCGGGTGTTCACGCGTCATGACCGGCGCCGGCCCCCCTGCCACAGTTCCCATACGGAGCCTGCCTTGCTGCTGTTCCCCAGGGGACTACAGCCACACAGCCACAGCCACATCTCGCAGCTGAAAGGATCGAGATGTCCAAGCGACGATCAACCCTTGGCCGGATGCTGGGCGCAGTGGCGGCGCTGTCGCTCGCCCTCGCCGGCATCACCGTCGCGGCGCCCCCGGCCCTCGCCGCCACCACCTTCCAGTACGTCAACATGGGCGACTCCATGTCAGCGGGCGAAGGCACCTACACCTACAGCGACGACAACACCAACACCTCGACGAACATGTGCCACCGCTCACCCGACGCCTACTCGGCCCAGTACGCCAGTAGCTCGATCAACTCGTACACATTAAGGAACGTCGCCTGCTCTGGAGCCGGCACCTACGAAATCTCGAATGTCCGCGACCCCAACACCGGCCTGAATCGCGACGCCGGGGAGGCTCCGCAGGATCGAGCGCTCAGTAGCAGCACCCGGCTTGTCACCATCACCATTGGCATCAATGACGTGGACCTCGTCGGCCTCGCACAAAACTGCTACCAAAACAACACCACTCACAGCGATGAGGACCGCTGTTTCACCACCACCCTCCCCAAAACCTTCGAGGACAACCTGGTGGGCCTACCCAACGCGCTCGACACGGCGTACAATGAAATCAGGTATAAGGCGCCGAACGCCCTGGTCGCCGTGCTGACCTATCCGCAGATCTTTCCCACGAACTACACCGGAAGTTGTGAGACGTTTCCAATTGACCTTGGGGTCTCCTCCGAGCTCGTGACCTCACAGGCCATGCTCGACACCGCCCGTCGTGTGGTCCATGAACTCGACGACACTATTAGGACGGCAGTCGCAAACCGTCCTGGCTTCATCGTGGTCGAGGAGGAAAACGCCTTTGACCCGCATGGCGGCTTGGCGGGACACGATGTGTGCTCCCCGGATCCGTGGGCGAACCACGTCAACGTTAGCCTAATAGAAAAAACCGCCGAAGACGAGTCGCTGCATCCCAATGTCCTCGGCTACCGGGTGCTGTCGAATATCCTCGCATCACGCCTCGACGCCGGGCACTGGCCTCCCGCGGGGGAATTTGAGAATAATACTGATTCGGGAATCCAGAACGACTACACGGCGGTCGACGGCCTTGCCCTCCTCGGCTATCCGGTCGACAACGGTAACGGACCATATGTGCGCAACATCTCCGGCGGGCTGCAGCAGGACTTCGAACGTGGCGTTATGTACTCCTCCTCCAGCACCTCTGCCCGCGAGGTCCACGGCGCCATTCTTGGGAAGTACCTCACCCCGGCGGTGGGCGGTCCCAATGGCATACTTGGGTTCCCCGTCACCAACGAGGTAGCAGCCGCCAGCGGGCGGGCCTCCTACTTCGCCGGCGCCATGTGCAACGGCGGCGCCTCCATCAGCGGCGCCAGCGCCACCAGCGGCAGCGCCATCTACTGGACCAGCGCGACCGGCGCACATGAGGTGCAGGGCTGCATCTACCACGAATACGCCGCCACCATGAGCGGCCCCAGCGGCGCCCTCGGGTTCCCTGTCACCGACGAAGTCGCCGCCGCCAGCGGCCGCGCGTCCTACTTCGCCAGCGCCATGTGCAACGGCGGCGCCAACAACGCCGGCAGCGCCATCTACTGGACCAGCGCGACCAGCGCCCACGAAGTCCAAGGCTGCATCTACCACGAATACGCCGCCACCATGGGCGGCCCCGGCGGCGCCCTCGGGTTCCCCGTCACCGACGAAGGCGACACCGCCGGCGGGCGAGTCAGCTACTTCGCCGGCCAAAGCTGCAACGGCGGCAGCCTCAACGGCGCCGGCAGCGCCATCTACTGGCACAGCTCCTTCGGCGCCCACGAAGTGCAAGGCTGCATCTACCACGAATATATCGCCATGAGCGGCCCCAACGGGGCGCTGTGGTTCCCCGTCAGCGACGAGCAGGCAATCGCCGGCGGGCGAGTCAGCTACTTCGCGGGCCAAAGCTGCAACGGCGGTGCCAACAACGCCGGCAGCGCCATCTACTGGACCAGCGCGACCAGCGCCCACGAAGTCCAAGGCTGTATCTACCACGAATACGCCGCCACCATGGGCGGCCCCGGCGGCATCCTCGGGTTCCCCGTCGCCGACGAGCAGGCAATCGCCAGCGGGCGGGTCGGCTACTTCGCCGGCCAAAGCTGCGCCGGCGGCGCCAACGGTGCTGGCAGCGCCGTCTTCTGGACCGGTGGTACTGGCGCCCACGAGGTGCATGGCTGCATCTACCACGACTACATGGCCACCATGGGCGGCCCCGGCGGCACACTTGGGTTCCCCACCAGCGACGAGCAGGGAATCGCCAGCGGGCGGGTCAACTACTTCGCCGGGACCAACTGCACCTCCGGCCCCTACCAGGGCAGCGGCAGCGCCTACTTCTACAACGGCGCGACCGGCACCCACGAGGTGCAGGGCTGCATCTACCAGACCTACGTCAAACACCTGGGCGGCCCCGGCGGCGTGCTCGGCTTCCCCACCAGCAACGAGCAGGGCGTGACCGGCGGACGGGTCAACACCTTCGCCGGCACCAGCTGCACCGTTGGGTCCTGGCAGGGCAGCGGTAGCGCGTTGTACTGGAACAGCGCCGCTGGTGCGGCCTACGAGGTGCAGGGCTGCATCTACCAGCGCTACGTGCAGAACATGGGCGGGCCTGGCGGGGCACTTGGCCAGCCAATCTCCGACGAACAGGCGATCGGCACCAACGGCGATCGGGTCAACTACTTCACCAAGGGCTATATCGGCTGGATCAAGGCGACCGGCCAGACCACCGTCGTCTTCTACCCAACCAGCTAACACCGGCCGTTTGCGACCCCATGACGCGCCCGGCTTGGCGATTTCGGCAAGCCGGGCGCGTCACAGTCAGTCCCAAGCTAGGTCAGGTTCTGCAGGCCTGCCAGATCGGACGTACGCAATCCAGGGCGGCGTTCACTGTGCGGGCCTCGATATCGAGGTCAGCGACCAAGGCGGCGTAGTCCCTCTCCCAGGCCGCTGGAGGAGCAGGAAGGTCGTCAGGCATCTGGTGGGTGCCGCGGGCGTTGAATACCATTTCGAGGCGCTCACGTAGCCGTGCTGGATCGAGCATCTCGTTCTCAATGAGTAGCACGAGGTCGACCAGGTCCTTGACTCGAGTGTTTGGCCGCTCACCGTAGGTGCGCGTCAGGGCGTGGAACTTCTCCGCCGCATGTTGAGCGAGGTCGACCGCCTCGACAGTGACGGAAGGCGGGTAGTTGGCGAACGCCAGGCTGGAGGCGAAGGTGAGCGGCTCAGTGCCGCCTCTGATCTCCTCGGCTCTCGCTACCACCTCCAACCGGACCGTTACGAAGGTTCTCGCCGCGAGCCGGGCCTGGATCGGGAAACGCCAACCTGGCCTGCCGGCACGATCGGCCTGCAGCGGTCTGGGCGGAGAGACGGCGAAGGCGAAGTAGTCCCCCTGAACGTCACTGCCGAGTGCGTCCATGAGTAGGACGTGCACCTGCCGGCTATCGTCCGCGTCCAGGACAGCCAAATCGAGATCACGCGTGGTCCGCGCCAGATCCGGCAGACGAAATTCCAGAGCGAGGCCGCCCTTCAGGATCCAGCGTCCAGTCGTATCGGCGGACAGGCGGACCAGCAACCGCTCGAACCCAACCTGCCGGCGCAGGCGATTCACGTCGATACCGCGGCGGGTCGCTTCCGCCGCGAGCCTGGCTTCGAGGCCGTCGCGGAGTGCGGACGGGGTCTGGTAATCGCGGGGTGTGAACTTTCCGGATGTCAACGAGCCACCTTTCCCAGCGCCCGCTCGATTCGGAGGGCGGCTCTGTCGCCGAACTCGTCGGAGCGCTCACGCAGCCGACGGGGATGGATCAGGCCACGGTCGATGGCATCGGCCATCGCGACGTCGAGTTGCTCCTGAGACGTGTCACCACCGGCCGTATCGAGGAGGGTCCGTTCCGGGGTGGTGAGGCGATAGCCTTCCCGCTCTTCCACGTCCTCAGAGGGAAGTACCCCCGGGTGCAGGACCACCGCCGGATGAGTCGAGCGAAACCCGGATGGGACAGTCAAATGCACCCGAAGCGGATTCACGTCCCCCAGTTCGTGCAGCGCCAGCGCTGACTCGTTGGAGACCACCGCGCGGTCTCGGCTCCACAGCCGCCAGAGGACGTAGACATCGTCTCCGCGTGCGGGCCAGTCCGGGATGCGGAAGATGCCGCGATCAACCCGCGTCCAATTGCCCCGGTCGACATGGTATTTCTGAGCCTGGTAGGAGTACCCCACCTCGCGCGCCTGTTCCGCGGTGAAGTACCCGGCCTGGCGTATCGCGACCGAGTTCAGCTTGCGGCGAAGGTCTGGAGCGTCTTGTGGCATGCTGACAGCATAACTCAATCGCAGTTTTAGTTCGGCGTTCTGGCAAGACGAATAACTACAGTCACCGTTGAGCTTCTCTGCGCAACCGAACGTCAGGCGTCCCACCGGTGGGCGGCATGCCGGCCGCCTTCATCGCGGTGGCGAAATAGGGGTTGCGGGAGTTGGCGACGGCCTCGAAGCCGTAGCGCAGCATCGCCGTCTCGTACTGGTCTTTTGCCTGGGTAAGCGGCACCCCGTCGGTGGCGACGCCAACCAGTTCGTGGCAGAGCAGTGCGGCATCTCTGAGGGCGGTGTTGGCGCCCTCGCCGCGGCCGGGGGTCATGGTGTGGATGGCGTCGCCGAGCAGCGTCACGTTTTGGGTCTGCCAGCGGGTGACCGGCCGCGAGCAGCGGATGGCGACCGGGAAGGTGGCGGAGGCGTCGGCCTCGGCGACGAGGCGCCGCAGGATCGGATGCCAGTCCCGCACGATGGCGCTCGCCTCCCGGTGCAGGGCGGGGCCGTCGGCGGCACGGAGCTGTTGGTCGCTGAGCGGGAGTTGCGCCTGGGTCGACCATCCGCTCAGGGTCCACATCAGGAAGTCCTGCGTTTCGGTGAGGTGCAGGTCTGGGGCGAACTTCGTGGTGGCCTCGGCGAACGGCTGCCGCTTGCGGTATGCCCCGATGCCCATGGAGATCCCGTCTGAGCCGACCACGCGGGGGAATCCCTCGACGAAGACCTCGGGGACCCATTCCATAGTCTCGGGCGTGATCGGCGTCCTGCCGTAGATCGCGCTGCCGAGGTCGTCGAGCCCTGCGTCCGGCACGACCAGCTCGCGGATCGCGGAGTTGGCGCCGTCGGCGGCGACCAGCAGGTCACCGGTGGCGGCGGTCCCGTCGCTGAAGAAGGCACGGACCTGTCCGCCCTCCACCTGGTCGAACCGTTCGAAGGTCTTGCCGAACTGGACGACGTCCTCCAGGCCGGCGAGCAGGATCTCGCGCAGCGTGCGCCGGTTCACCCCGGCGCTGATGACTCGCGCGGAGTCGGGAGGGCCGGCCGGCAGCGGCTTCGCGAAGCGCTGGTGCAGCTGCTCGTCGAAGACCGCCATCACGGTGTTGCCGGCCTTGTTGGAGGTGGCGACGTAGAGGTCGAACAGGTGCTCCGGGAGGCAGCTCAGCAGGGCGTGGCTGCCGTACGGGTTGATGTGGATGCGGTAGCCCTGGCCCCGGAAATCCGCCGACGCGTCGCGTTCGTAGAGCGCGACGCTAATACCTGCCTGCTTGAGGCCCTGCGCCAGGCAGAGCCCTCCAATCCCTCCACCGACGATTACGACGTTTCGCATGGGCGGTCCTCCTTCTCTCCTCGTCCACTGCTAAGACAATGACTGCTGTAGCAATTATTGTCAAAACAATAACTTTGAGGTCAGCTATCATGGCCGCATGGACACCAACGCGGATGCGGGCGCCCGCAGGCTGGCACTCGGCGGCAGCTCACTCCTCCACCAGGTCGAGCGCGAACTGCGCACCGCGCTGGAGAAGCAGGTCGCGCCTCTGGGCCTCACCGCCCAGCAAGCGGCCCTCCTGCTGCGGGCGGCACGACAGGCGACCAGCCCGAACCAGCTCGCCGCGGCACTCGGGACCGACACCGCGGGCATGACCAGGCTGCTCGACCGCCTGGAGAGCAAAGGGCTCGTCCGGCGCCACCGGCACCCGGACGACCGCCGCTCCATCGTCATCGAGGTGACCGAGGAGGGGCAGGCGCTGCTCCCCCGCATCGGCCCCGTGTTCGGCCGGGTCAGCAGCCAGCTCATGGCCGGCTTCTCGGAAGCGGAGAGCCGCCAGCTCACAGCGCTGCTGCAGCGACTGCTCGACAACCTCACGAGGCCGCCCTCCCCGCCCCCGACCGCCTGACCAGCGCCATTGCAAGCAAACTACAGCTCAGGCAGTGCCGAACCGACACCTTCTGCACACGAGGCACGACACTCCGTATTGGCGTGCATGTTCCTTGTGATCACTTTGTGCTGAGAAGGCAAACCGGATCGGGGGATTCCCAGATGAAGGCACTCGCGCAGCGCGTCAGCCAGGCGGTGGCGCGCCTCTGGCACGCCGCCTGGCAGCGCGTCACGTCGGTGGTCAAGCCGCTGGCGGCGCGCCTCCGGCTCACCGGCCTCGCTGGCTGGCAGCGGGTGGCGCTCGTCGTCGGGCTCGCCATCCTGCTGGTGGGCGTCGGCGCGATGGCGGCCACGGCGCGGGTCAGCGGCACCAACGACCGCATCCTGCATGGCGTGCGGGTGGACGGCGTCGACCTCGGGGGTATGAACCGCGAGCAGGCGATCCGGGCGCTCAGCGCGCACGCCGACCAGGTCCTGCACCGCACCATCATGGTCTGCGGCACGGTCAACGGCCACCGCCGCCACTGGACGGTGACCCCGGCCGCGCTCGGGCAGAGCGCCGGCGTGTCACGGGCCGTCGAGACGGCCCTGGCCGGCCCGCGGCTCTCCTGGGTCGCGAACACCTGGCACCGGGTCAGCGGCCAGTCGGTGAACCTGCGGGTGCCCCTCCCCTACCACGCCGACAACGCGCGCGTCGTCGCCTACGTGCACAACATCGCCCGCCAGCTGGACGTCGCCCCAGTCAACGCCGGCATCGTGCTGGTCGGCGGCAGCATCGCCATGCACCACGCCCACACCGGCTGGGTGGTCGACGAGGCCGCCGGCGTCCGCTCCCTGACCGCGGCGGTCTCCGGCAGCCAGGGCACGCAGACCGTCCAGCTCCGCGTCGTGCGGGCGCTGCCCAAGGTGGCCGACCGCCAGCTCGGCAGGACCGTCGGGGTGGACCTGTCCAGCAACCGGCTCACCCTTTGGAACGGCTTCAAGGTGCTGCGGACCTACTCGGTCGCGACCGCCAAGCCTGGCTTCACCACCCCGCGAGGCAGCTGGAAGGTAGTCTCCAAGGTGATGTTCCCGACCTGGCACAACCCGGCCCCCAACGGCTGGGGCTCCGGCGAGCCGCTGGTCATCCCGCCCGGCCCGGGCAACCCGCTCGGCACCCGGGCGCTGAACCTGAGCGCGCCGGCCATCCGCATCCACGGCACCCCGTCAGACTATTCGATCGGCCACTACGCCTCCCACGGCTGCATCCGGATGCACATGCCCGACGTGGAAGCCCTCTACCCACTGGTCCCCGTCGGCACCCCGGTGCTCATCCACGGCACGAGGGGCTAGGGCGTAGCAGCGCTCCCACCGCCAGCGGCGCCGGACTGCAAGGGCCGCACCGTCGCTGGCGGCGGCTGGGTCAGGAAGCGGTCCTGGACCGCGACCACCGGGACCTCGTCGGTCCAGCCGCCGCCTTCCAGGCGGAACAGGAAGGCGGGCACCAGGTAGCCGGTCTGGGCAGCGGCCGAGGCCGAGGCTGCGGCACCCGCGCCGGGCTTGAGCGGCGGCGTGGTGAACACCAGGCCGAGGCGCACGCCGGTGACCGTGCGGACCACCTTGGGGGAGCTTGCGCGGCAGGCGACGTTCTTGGTCTCGGTCAGCGGGCAGGGCACCGGCTCAGCCGGCATCGGCACCACGATGGGACCCTTCGCACGCTGGCCGCGGAGCCGGTCGAGGGCCTCCTGCACGGTGATCAGCGGGTAGTTGCCGCCCTGCTTGGGGCTGGCGAGCCAGCCGCTGGCCGACCTGATCTGGTTCTGCGCGCCAACCCCGACCGACCACATGAACCCGGCGGCCGGCAGCCCGCCCACCAGCACTGGCGCGCTGATCTGCCAGCGGTCAGCCAGCCGCACTGGCTGAGCAGCCGCGGTGTCAGGCTGCACGCCGAGGCGGGTGAGTAGGGCGAAGGCGGTCTGCTCAGCGCTCTGGGTGCTGGGCAGGCGGACTCCTGGCCCGCCCTGTCCCTGCTCCGGCACCGGACAGTTGGGAGTGCGAGCGCCACAGACCATCCGTGGAACGCCGGTGGCAGAGCCGGTCCCGCTGGCCGAGCCCGGCGCAGCCGCGCCTCCCGCCGGGCACATCGGCCCGTTGTAGACGCCGGTTGGGGACGGACCACCGCAGGTGGCGGTGAACTGGCTGTCGAACGACCAGGGCATGCCGGCGAGCCTGCCCACGATGAGGCGACGGCGGCCGTCGGTCACCGTCCAGCCTGCGGCGGTCGCCACCGGCTTGCCGGCCAGGCCGAGCTTGCCGGCCAGCGCGGCGACCTGGGCAGCCTGCTCACTGCTGCTGCCAGGAGCCAGCACCCAGGCGTGCGCCGCCCGGGGCAGGGACGGCAGCGCCCCGCGGACCTGGATGGTGTAGGCCGGGAACGCCCGCGAGGCGATCTGTGGCGCGGGCACCATGGTCGCGCTCTGCGCCCCGTTCGCTCCTGCCGCGTTGGCCTGGCCGGTGGCGGCGGCGGTGAGTGCGGGAAGGCGTGCCGGGGTCTGCGACCCGCTTCTCCCGGCGAGTTGCACACCACCGACGACAAGCGCGCCGGTCACCACCGCCGCCACGATCCAGTAGGTGATCCGCTTCCGCATCGCCCACCACTCCTAAGTCTTCCGGGTAGATCCGTCCGGACTGGCCCGGACTGACCGATCCTCGCACGATTGCCAATTGAAGTTGGACGCCGCCGGCTCGCCGGATGGTTCCCGGCTCGCGAGAATTTCCCAGTTTCCGGGAAGTTCAGACCAATTCAGGTTCAGGCGAGGCGGCGGGCGCCGCCGCCAGGACGGACCGCGAGGATCTCGGGGGGCGCGAGGTCGCCGACGGCGAAGTCCTGCAGGATCTCCCTGGTCGCCTTGGCTTCGCGGTCCAGCGGGACCAGGGCGATGGCGCTGCCGCCGAAGCCGCCGCCGGTCATGCGCGCGCCGAGTGCACCGGCCGCCAGGGCCGCCTCGACGGCGGTGTCCAGCTCCTCGCAGGAGACCTGGAAGTCGTCGCGCAGCGAGTCATGCGAGTCGACCATCAGCGACCCGAGGCGCTCGAAATCGCCGGCGCGCAGCGCCTCGACCGCCGCGAGCACGCGGGCGTTCTCGCTGACGACGTGGCGGGCGCGGCGCACGCCCGGGTTGCCGAGCGCCTCGGCGGTCGCCTCGACCTGCTCAAGGGTCGCGTCGCGCAGGGCCGGCACACCGAGGGTGGCCGTCGCCGCCTCGACCGCGGCGCGCCGTTCGGCGTAGCCGCTGGAGACGTGGTGGTGGGTCGCCCGCGTGTCGATCACCAGCAGCCGCAGGCCAGCCCCATCCAGGTCGAGCGGGATCTCCTCGGTCCGCATGGTCCGAGTGTCGAGGAACAGCGCGTGCCCGGCCTGGCCGAGCATCGACGCCATCTGGTCCATGACCCCGCAGGGCATGCCTGCCACCTCGTTCTCGGCGCGGCGGGCGAGCCGCGCCAGCTCAACCGGGTCGTCCGGCACCCCGGCGTCGTCATACAGGCCGGCCAGAGCGACCGCTGTGGCGCACTCGAGCGCGGCACTGGATGACAGCCCGGCGCCCGCCGGCACGTCGCCGTCGACCAGCAGGTCCAGCCCGCCGATGTCCGCGCCCTCCTGGCGCAGCGCCCAGACCACACCAGCCGGATAGGCGGCCCAACCCTCGACGCGACCCGGCCCGACCTCGCCCACCTCAGTGACCAGGTCCTCGCCGGGATGCTGCACCGACCAGCAGCGCAGGCGGTTGTCGTCGCGGCGGGCGGCCACCGCCACCACGCCCAGGTCGATCGCCAGGGGAAGCACGAAGCCGCCCGAATAGTCGGTGTGCTCGCCGATCAGGTTCACCCTGCCCGGCGCGAACCAGACGCCGCCCGGGTACCTGCCGGTGTTCCGCTCAAAGGCGGCAACGACACTGGTCAGCCTCGCGTCGACCACTCACGCCTCCTTCGGTTGGAGTGGAGGCGTCAGCCTATCGTGCCGCAGCTGCACACAGTTAATAGAAACCAATACTTGACAATCATTCAAGGAATGGTTTCCAATCTTCCTATGGACACCATCGACCGTGAGCGACAGATCCTGCAGGACGTGGCGGACGGCCGGCTCAGCCCGGAAGAGGCAGCCGTCCTCCTGGACGAGGCAGAACCGGCTGAGAGCCCAGATGAGGACGACGCGGACGAGGAGCGCGCCGAGGAGTTGGGCAGCCTAGCCGACAGCATCAGCCGGGTCCAGGTGAACGGCACCTTCCAAACCGTCAGGATCATCGGCGACCCAACCGTCCGTGAGGCGGTCGCCGAAGGCACCTACGTGGCCCGGCGCGAGGGCGACACCCTGGTCATCGGGAACGAGTGGGAGGGCATTGACGTGCCGGGCTTCGTCTTCGCCCACGGCGGGCGCAGCTGGCGCCCGACCCCGCCGGGGCGGCCACAGCGGCCGTCGCCACCGCCACCACCACCCCGCCCGGGGGCGCCGTGGGAGAGCCTGTTCGGCTGGACCACCAACCAGCGAGGCGGACGAATGTGGCGGCCCACCCAGCTCACCGTGCGGATGCGGCCCGACCTCCCGCTGGACGCCGAGATCAGCGCCGGCTCCATCCACATCGACCGTATCTACGGACCGCTGCGCATCGCCATCTCCGCCGGCTCGGCCAAGATCAACGACGCCCGCGGCCCCGTCGACCTGGAGGTCTCCGCCGGCTCGGTGAGGCTCAACGCCCTGCTGACCGAGGGGACGTCGCGGATCTGGTGCGACGCCGGCTCGGTGCGGGTCCGCCTCCAGCGCGGCTCCAGCGTCAAGGTTCGCGCCCGTGCCGACTTCGGCAAGCTGACCCTCCCCGACAACGACACCGCCAAGACCTGGGTGGCCGGCGGCGGCGCCAGAGAGGTGACCGTCGGCAACGGCGACGCCCTCCTCGACGTCCAGGCAAGCCTCGGCAACGTCGCCGTGACAGCGGACTGACCCTTGAGAGACCAACCCCACGACCAGGCATGACATGCGACACAATCACTCGGTGAACCCAAACGATCACCAGCATCAGGAACGGCGGCCACCGCACAACTGCCCGGTCTGCGGCGAGACGCTCGCCCTCACCCGCCTCGGCTGCCAGGCCTGCGGCACCGAGCTCTCCGGCCTGTTCACCACCTGCGAATTCTGCGCCCTCACCCCAGACGAGCGTTCCCTCCTGCGAGTCTTCCTCACCTCCCGCGGCAACATGAAGGACCTGGAACGCCACCTCGGCGTCAGCTACCCCACCGCCCGCCTCCGCTTCGACACCCTGCTCGCCAAGCTCGGCCTCGCCACCACCAGCCAAGCCCAGCCCACCCCCGACCCCTCCCGCACCACCCGCCTCGAAGTCCTCCAAAAACTCGCCAGCGGCGAAATCAACGTCGACGAAGCCCAAACCCGCCTCCGCTGACAACCACGCGACGACCAGACGCCAACGGGCCCCGGCAAGATCCGCCGGGGCCCGCGCGCTTGGAACGGTCAGTCGGCTAGTTCGTGGACCAGTTTGGCGGCGTCGACGGAGCCGAGGCCAGTGGACATGTCGTAGCCGTGCCTGGCGGGGAAGCCGGGGACGGTGAAGGTCTGGCCGTTCTGGTCGAAGGTGACGGTGTTGTCACCGATGGTGATGTCGGGGACGCCAGGGGCACCGCTGCCGATGCGGTAGAGGGTGTTGTTCAGGTAGCCGAGGCGCTTGCCGGCGGCCTGGTCGGCGATGGCGACGACGCCGGCGAACAGCGGCGACGACTCGCTGGTACCGCCGAAGATGAAGTAGCCGGGCGGTGCGCCGATGCCCTGGAAGCCGAGGTAGACCAAGGCGCCGCCGTCGACTGCGGCGCTCATGCTGATGTCGGGGGTGCCGCGGGCGGCGCCCACGACCCCGGCGACGCTGTTCTGGAAGGCGGGCCGGGAGAACACGTGCGACTTGCCGCCGCCGCTGGCCGCCGCGCCGCCAAACAGGGCGGTGTCGTTCCAGACGTTGTCAGGGGCGAGGCGGTTGCCGTTCGCGTCCAGGTGCAGCTGGGTCCCGCCGAGCGAGGTCACCAGCGGGTCGCTGGACGGCCACGAGTTCACCCGGTGGGTGTACAGGTCGAAGTTCACCGTGAAGTCGGTGGCACCGGAGTCGCCGGAGCTGCCGAGGACAGTGACGTTGTGGGCGAAGGCGTTCTTGAAGGCGCTGCGCAGGTTGAGCAGCGACTGGGTGGTCGGGAAGGTCTCCTCGGTGGCGCCGAAGCTCTGCGAGATCACGTCGCCGAGGTTGTGGTTGATCACGAAGTTCTCGGCCGCGACGATCTCGGGGAAGCCCTGGACGCCCTCGGTCTCGGAGATCGGGGTCTCGACCAGCAGGATGTTCGCGCCGGGCGCGACCGCGTGCGACCACTCAACGTCCAGACTGGTCTCTTCGGCCCAGCCGACCTGGTCGCCGTTGGTCGGGTCGAACGCCGGCACCGCACCGGCCGGCTGGATGATCCTGAAGCTCGGCGGGGCGGGCAGGCCGAAGTCACGGTCGAACTTGGCCAGGTCGTGACGGATCGTCGGGGAGCCGAAGGCGTCCACGATCACGATCGTGCGGCCCTTGCCTGTCAGTCCCTGGCTGTAGAGCGCGTTCAGGTCGTAGGCGTTGTGGTACTGGAAGGGCGCGTAGCAGGAGATGCCGGCGGCCGCCTGGCACTGCGCCGTGGTTGGAGGTTTGACGAAGCTGTGACTGCTCAGCAACTTCGCGACCGGGTGCGGTGCCACGGCCGCCTGCGCGACCACCGGTGCCACAGAGCCGAGCGCACTCGCTGCGAGAAGGCTGATGCCGGCCGCGACACCGGCAAGACGTAACCGCATACTCCCACCTTTCTGCTGATCTTCCGCCGCACGCCGCATCGCACTACGTATGCACAGTCCCGGTCAATACTTCGAGTCACGTAGAAAGAGGTACGAACCGCGCCTTCCTCACCCGATCGGGCCATCCCGGCCGGTGTTGAGCCAGCGGCGGGCGGCGGCATAGAACGGTTCGAGGAGGTCGGGGCGGTCGTCGCCGAAGAGGTCCTGGCTGACGTCGTAGCCGCGGCGGGCGATGGTCCAGGCCCAGATCCGGTAGGCGGGCCGCAGGCCGTGCAGCTCGGCGAAGTCGAGCGGCAGCTTGTCCGCCGGGTCCAGCGGGGTGATCGTGTCTCGCTGGTAGATGCCCTCGAAGCTGGCCAGGCGCCAGCCGTCGGGAGTGCGGACGGCGCGGGAGAAGAAGCGGCAGTACTGAACCATGTCCACCTCGACGCCGTCGATCTCAGCGCGGTTCTGGATCTCGGCGCGGCTCTCGACCAGCGCCCGATCCCCCCGGACCTCGGCGTAGATGGGCCAGACCACGTGGGTGCTGTGGCGGCCCCGGCGGGCCATCTCGGCGGACTCCTCGGCGAAGGCTCGGCCGCTGCCCTCGAACCAGGTGGTGCGGACGTAGGAGTGCTCCGTGAAGCAGGCCGCCATCTCCTCCCAGCGGCCCCGGTCCCGGTAGAACCGCTCCAGCAGCACCAGCCGGAACAGCGCCTGCTGGTCCAGCAGCGTGGCCAGGTCGAGCCGGCCGACGTCCATGTGGTCCTCCTCTAGCAGGGGAACTGCGCGGTGATGCCTGGCGGCAGGTCGGTGCCGAACCGGTTGCGCGCGAAGCAGTTCCCCGTGCCGGAGCCGTCGTAGAGGATGTCGGCGCCCTGGTTGGGGCTGCGCAGCGGATCGGGAGCCAGCCCGTTGCGCAGGATCACGTTGCCGACCACGTGCGCCCGATCCGGGAACGGTTCCACGCGCGGGTCCTGCCCGGCGAAGGGCGAGGTGAGGATGGTGATCCCAACGGTGTCGTTGCCGGTGATGAGGTTGTCGCGGACGGTCACGTCGTCCCCGGCGACGTCGAGGATCCCGCTGCCGGTCGGCACCAGGCCGAGGTCCTCGCCGCTGGTCGGCGACACCGGGTTCGGCCGGTTGTTGCGGGTCAGCGTGTTCCCCTCGATCAGCACGTGGCTGGAGACGGTGCGGGGCAGGTTGGGCAGCACGAACACCAGGATCCCGGCGGTGTTGCCGCTGGCCTGGTTGCCGCGCTCCACCACGAAGCTGGAGTTCTCCACCTCGTAGCCGCTGGTGTTGCCGCTGGCGCGGTTGCCGGTCACGGTGACGTGGGTGGAGTTGCCGACGTAGAAGGCGGTGTCGTTGGCGCCCCGGGTGAAGTTGCCCTCGACCAGGCCCTGGGTCGAGCAGCTCGGGAACACCCCGTACTGGTCGTTGTCGAGGTAGCGGCCCCCACGCACCACGAACCCGTCGACGCCGATCAGGAAGATGCCATCGTCGCTGGCGTCCCGGACGGTGAGGCCCTCCACGGTGACGTCCCGCACCGACACCGGCGGGCAGACCGGGAAGCCGTCGGGACCGGTGCTCTGCGCGCCAGTCCCAACGCGGATGCCCTGGTCGAAGCCGCTGGCGTCGATCACCGCAGCCTGGCTGCCGCGCAGGGTCAGGTGGCTGGTGGTGATCAGCACACTCTCGTGGTAAGTCCCCGGCGGCACCACCACCGTGTCCCCCGGCCGGGCCTGGTCCACCGCCGCCTGGATCGTGGTGGTGACACGGATGACCCGCCCGCCGCTCGCCAGCGCCGTCCCTGGCAGCGCCACCAGCGCCGCGAGCGCCAAGACGAGCGCCGCCACCGTCGTCCCTGCCCGCCGCACCGTCGACCTCGCCATCTCGACCCCTCTCTGGGCGTAGGGGAGATCCCCACGAAACCGGGAACACGCCGAAAATGGTGCGCCACCACAAGCCCGGCCGTCCAGCCTGGAGGGCGCGGTCAGGCAGCGGGAACCGTGTGAGTGCGCCCGTAGAGGGTGGTGCGTTGCTCCAGGCGGCGGCCCAGGGGTTCGACGATGGCGCGGAACTCGGGCTCCTCCATCATCTGGCCGTGGCTGGCGCCGGCGGCGCGGCTGATGTTCTCGTCCATGAGCGTGCCGCCGAGGTCGTTGACGCCGGCCTGGAGGGCTTGGCGGACGCCGTCGGCGCCCATCTTCACCCAGGAGACCTGGATGTTGTCGATCATGCCGTGGTAGACGATCCGCGCCACCGCGTGGATCAGCAACGCCTCCCGGAAGGTCGGCCCCGGCCGGGACTGGCGCTTGCGGTAAATCGGCGCGGCCATGTGCACGAACGGCAGCGGCACGAACTCGGTGAACCCTCCTGTCTCCTTCTGGAGGGCTCGCGTGCGCAACATGTGGCGGGCCCAGTGCCGGGGCCGCTCCACGTGGCCGAACATGATGGTGATGTTGGACCGCAGGCCGATCGAGTGGGCGGTGCGGTGCACCTCCAGCCACTCGTCGGTGGTGATCTTGTCCGGGCAGATGACCGCGCGGACCTCGTCGTCGAGGATCTCGGCGGCGGTGCCCGGCAGGCTCTTCAGCCCGGCGGCGTCGGCCTGCACCACCCGGGCTGCCACCTCGTCCAGGCCGAGCAGGTAGGGAGCCCCGCGCAGGTTGAGGCTGAGCGGCCCCTTGGAGAAGGCGCAGAAACGGCAGCGGAAGGTGCAGACGTTGGTGTAGTTGATGTGGCGGTTGCGCACGAAGGTGACCACCGCGCCGACCGCTTGGCGGCGCAGCTCGTCGGCGAGCTCCGCGACCGCCCGCACCTCCGGGCCGCGAGCGCCGAACAGGGCGACGATCTGCTCCTCGCCCAGCTCCTGCCCGGCGCGGGCACCCGCCAGCGCCTCCCCCGCCGGACCGCCGGCCGTCGGCGTCGGTGTCGGTGTCGGTGTCGGGACCGGCCCGGGGAAGCGGGCCGTCTCGATCAGTATGGGCGGCAGCTCCAGGTCCCCGGCCGACCAGCGGCTGTCCCGGCCCAAGGCCTCGCTGTCGCTGCGGTCGAGCACCGGGAAGCGCAGCGCCTCGTCAAGCCAGCGCCCCGGAGCGGCGGCGAACTCCGCGTAGATGGTGAGGCGCGGAGCGAGGGCCTTGCCGGCTGCCTCGGTGACAGCGCGAAGCCGCTCCAGGGCAGGCCAGGGCGCCTCCGGGTTGACGTGGTCGGCGGTGACCGGGCTGACCCCGCCCCAGTCGTCGATGCCGGCCTCCAGCAGCACGCCGAAGTCCTCGGTGAGGTTCGGCGGGGCCTGCAGGTGGATCGACGGGTCCAGCAGCACCCGCGCGGCGGCGATGCTCCAGAGGTAGTCCTCCAGCGACGGCGCGGGCGCCTCCGCCATGGCCGTACCCGGCTTGGGGCGGAAGTTCTGGACAATCACCTCCTGCACGTGGCCGTGGCGGCGGTGGGCGGCGTCGATGGCGGCCAGCGCCTCCAGCCGCTCGGCGCGGGTCTCGCCGATCCCGACCAGGATCCCGGTGGTGAAGGGGATATGCAGCTCCCCGGCGGCCTCCAGGGTGGCGAGCCGGCGCGCGGGCAGCTTGGTCTCGCAGCGGGCGTGCGGCCCGCCGGGCTGGTGCAGCCGCTCCGAGAGCGACTCCAGCATCATGCCCTGGCTGGCACTGACCTGGCGCAGCCTGGCCAGCTCCTCCGGGAACAGCGCCCCGGCGTTGGCGTGGGGCAGCAGCCCGGTCTCCTCGATCACCAGGCGGCACATCTCCGCCAGATACGCGACCGTCGAGTCATAGCCCAGCGCGGCCAGCGCCTCCCGCGCGGCCGGGTAGCGCTCCTCCGGCCGCTCACCGAGGGTGAACAGCGCCTCGTGGCAGCCGGCGGCCGCCCCCGCACGGGCGATCTCCAGGACCTCATCAGGCGAGAGGTAGACGCCCCGGTCGAGCCGGGCGGGCGGCTTGGCAAAGGTGCAGTAGCCGCAGTGGTCACGGCACAGCATCGTGAGCGGGATGAACACCTTGGGCGAGTAAGTGACCCGGGCCCCGAAGCGCCGGTCGCGGATGCGCCGCGCCTCGGCCAGCAGCTCGTCGAGCGGGGTCTCTGGGGTGACCGTGATCGTCGGCATAGAGCCAGGGTCCCGGCTCCACTTCAGAAAGTCAAGTGACCTTTGTCAATGCCTGAGTGGTACGGTCCGATCGTGCCCAAGCGCTATCCATTCCCCGGACCGGTCGCCCGCTCCCTTGAGGTGGTGGGCGACCGCTGGACGCTGCTCGTGATCCGCGAGCTGCTGCACCACGCCGCCCGCTACGGCGAGCTGGAGCGCGCCCTGCCCGGCATCCCCTCGAACCTGCTGGCCGAACGGTTGCGCCTGCTGGAGGAGGAGGGGATCGCTGCCCGCTCCCCTGCCGACGGCGACCGCGCCTACCACCTGACCCCGAAAGGCCGGGAGCTGGCGCCAGTGCTGGCGAGCCTGGCGAGCTGGGGCATCCGCCACTACGGCGAGCCCTCCTCCGCCCTGGCCACCCACGCCTCCTGCGGCGGCCGGGTGCTCACCCGCTCCACCTGCGCCCGCTGCGGCGCGGTCGTCCACCCCGAGGAGCTGGACCTCCACCTGCTGCCGTAGGCCGTGGAGAAGGTCAGCCGAGCGCCACCGGGGTGGCGCCCTGCACGACCGCCTCCACGATGGCGGCGGCGCCCACGATCGTGGCGCCGGGCACCAAGTCGGCCTCGGTGATGCCCCGCGGGGTGGTGCAGGCGCTGCAAGCCCAGAGCCCGCCACCGGCCTCGACAAATGCCGGAAGCAGCTCGCCCAGCTTCGGGAACCCGTCGGCGGCGACCGTCTCGGCATAACCCTGCTTGGCGAGCCAGGCACCCTCCACGGTGAGCACCACGGTTGCCTCCTGACCGGAGGCGACCGCCACGTTCGCGGCGATGAACGGGACGATCGCCCGCTCCGGATCATCGCGCCCGTGGGTGCAGTGGAACAGCAGCCGCGCCATCAGCCCAGCACCCTCAGGGCTCTCAGGACCGCGACGGGATCACGCAGGTCGCCAGGCCGCGCTTCTCCAGGTACTGCTGGTGGTAGTCCTCGGCCTTCCAGAACGGCGACGCCGGTGTGATTTCGGTGGCGATCGGGCGGCGGTGGCGCTCCTGCTCGGCGTCCCGCGAGGCCTTGGCGGCCCCCTCCTGCTCGGACGTAAGGTAGAAGACCGCCGAGCGGTACTGGGTGCCCACGTCCGGGCCCTGGCGGTTCACCTGGGTCGGGTCGTGGTTCTTCCAGAAGACGTCCAGGAGCTGCTCGTAGGAGACCTTGGCGGGGTCGAACTCGACCTCGACCGTCTCGGCATGGCCGCTGCGGCCGCCGCAGACCTGCTCGTAGGTCGGGCGCTCGGCGGTCCCGCCGGAGTACCCCACGGTGGTGGCGACTACCCCGGGCGTCATCCGGAACGCCGCCTCAACCCCCCAGAAGCAACCCCCGGCAAACAGCGCCTTCTCGGTCCCGGTCGGCATGGCTCCAGCCTCCTCGAAACAAGGAATCCCACGCCCCCACCGTACCCCCGCAGGACAACCGCTAGGAACCGCCGCTAGATAAGTTCGTCCGGTTGATGCCTATCAGATTGGACGAAGCCACCAGGTGAACGCCATGGTAGCCCGGCATCAACCGGACGCCCTTATTCGGCGGCGGTTCCTACGGCATCGCAGCGTGGGCCGGCGGTCCGAACAGCTCCAGGCGGTGCTGGGCGCACAGGCCGAGGCTGCTCGCCTCGGGCCGCCCGCAGGCCCGGACTGTGTTGTCCGGCAGCCGCACATCCGCCCAGCAGGCGTCCAGCCGCTGCGGCGCCCGCCACAGCGCCCGCGCCGCCGCCAGCGTCAGGAACTCAGCGCTTGGTTGCGCGTCGGTCTCCATGGTTCTCCAGATCCACCCGATGAAATCGATGACGGCCCGATATGAGCCCGTCTTGTCATTGCATCTGCATCGGCATGACACCGTGGAGGGCTTAGGCTTGAATGAGGGATCCTTTGCCAGGCCCGTGCGGTTTCTCGCCACCCCGGAAGGACAGGCACACCCGATGCACACGATCGACCTGCTCCTGCTGCTCATCCTGGCCCTCACCGCCTTCAGCGGGTGGCGGCGGGGCTTCGCGGTGGTGGTCGGGGGCTACCTGGGCCTGCTGGCCGGGCTGGCGATCGGCGCCTGGCTGGCCGCGCGGATCGGCCTGTTCGTCGCGGCGCAGGACTCGCTGCAACGCCTGCTGATCGGGATCGCGGTGTTCTTCATGGTGGCGGCCGCCTTCCACGCCGTCGGGACCTATGCCGGGACGCGGGTCCGCTCGACCATGTTGCGGGGCGAGGTCGCCGGCGGCGTCGACGCCGGCGGCGGCGCGGTAGTGGCGGTGATCGTGACCGCGGTGGCGCTCTGGTTTATCGGCCTGACCCTGTCGGCCGTGCCGTTCTCGCCGCTGGGCCGGGCAATGAACGACTCGGCGATCCTGAACGCCATCGACCACGTGGCGCCCCGCCCGCCGGCCGCGCTGTCGCAGATCCGCGGCCTGCTCGCCCGCTCGCCGTTCCCTGACGCGTTCGCCAACCTGCACCCCCCGACCAGCTCAGGCCCCGCACCCGCGGCGGTCAACACCGCCGGGGTCAACCGCGCGCGGCTCGCCACCGTGCAGATCGAGAGCCGGGGCTGCGGCGGCCTGCTGTTCGGCAGCGGCTTTCCGATCGCTTCGGACCTGGTGGTCACCAACGCCCACGTGGTGGCCGGCACCAGCGAGCACCGCGTCATCACCCAGGCAGGCGGCGGCGCCCTGCCCGCCACCGTGGTCTGGTTCGACCCCAAACGAGACCTTGCCCTGCTCAGCGTGCCCAGGCTCGGCCTCACGCCCCTGCGCACGGTCGCCTCGGTCCCCAACGGCACCATCGGCGCGGTGATCGGCTACCCGGGTGGCGGCTCGGAGAAGACCGTCGGCGCCCGGGTCAGCCTCAAGACGACCGCGATCGGCCGCGACATCTACTCCGCCTCAGTGGTCCGCCGCGAGATCTACGTCCTGCGCGCCACCGTCCAGAAGGGCGACAGCGGCGGCCCGGTCGTCGACCGCTCCGGCCGCGCCATCGGCGTAGTCTTCGCCGCCTCGACCATGGACTCGACCGAGGGCTACGCCCTCACCATGACCGAACTCCAACAGGTCCTCACCGCCATGGGCGGCAACCGCTCCCCCGTATCAGTCGGCACCTGCGCGGCCTAGGCGGGTTGAGGGAGCGCCAGCCTCGCTACCCTGCCACTCCATTTCCGTGCGCCATGGCGCGGAGGTCCAAGGCCTTGTCCAGGACGTCTGGGGCGACGCCGTGGGCGAGGGCGACCTCGCGGAGGGAGCGGCCGGTGGCGGCGGCCTCCTTGGAGATGGCGGCGGCCTCGTCGTAGCCGACGACCGGGTTGAGGGCGGTGACCAGGACGAGGGTCGAGTCGGTCAGGGCGCGGGCGTGGTCGGCGTTGGCGGTGATGCCGTCGACGCACTTGGCGGCGAACTCGCGGCTGGCGGCGGCGAGGTAGGCGATTGACTGCAGGAGGTTGCGCGCCATCAGCGGGATGTAGACGTTCAGCTCGAAGGCGCCCGAGAGCCCGCCGATGGTGACGGCGGTGTCGTTGCCGATGACCTGGGCGGAGACCTGGGTCAGGACCTCGCACATGACCGGGTTGACCTTGCCGGGCATGATCGAGGAGCCCTTCTGCAGCTCGGGCAGGTTGATCTCGCCGAGGCCGGCACGGGGACCCGAGCCCATCCAGCGGATGTCGTTGGCGATCTTGGTGCAGCTCACCGCGACCGTCTTGAGGGCGCCGGACAGCTCCACCAGGGCGTCGCGGGCGCCCTGCGCCTCGAACGGGTGCGCGGGCGGGGCCAGCCGCAGGCCGGTGGCGGCGGCGACCCGTTCGCGTACCCGCGTGGCGAACTCGGGGTGGGCGTTCAGCCCGGTGCCGGTGGCGGAACCGCCGAGCGGGAGCTGCCCGACCCGGCCGAGGCTGGCGCGGACCCGGGCGGCGCCCTCGCGGACCTGGGCGGCGTAGCCGGCGAACTCCTGCCCGAGGGTCACCGGCACCGCGTCCATCAGATGGGTGCGCCCCGGCTTGACCACGTCGGCAAACTCGGCAGCCTTGGCCTCAAGCGAGTGCCGCAGCGTCTCCAGCGCCGGCAGCAGGTCCCCCTCAGCGGCCGCCAGCGCGGCCAAGTGGACGGCGCTGGGGAAGATGTCGTTGGACGACTGCCCCAGGTTGACGTGGTCGTTGGCGTGGACGTCGTCCCCGGCCAGGGTCGCGACCACCTCGTTGACGTTCATGTTGGTCGAGGTGCCCGACCCGGTCTGGAACACGTCGATGGGGAACTGCTGGTCATGTTCCCCGGCGGCGACCGCCTCGGCCGCCGCCGCGATTCGCCCCGCCCGATCAGCGTCGAGGCCGCCCAGTTCCTGGTTCACTCGGGCGGCCTCGGCCTTGAGCCGGGCCAGCATGCGGATCACCGGCACCGGCACCCGCTCCCCCGAGATCTGGAAGTTGCGGATCGCCTTCTCGGTCTCGCCTTTCCACAGATTCGTCATGGCATCCCTCCGCCGGTTCGCATGCTGCCATGCTATCCGCCGGGGGAACTTGCGGCCGCCGCGGACAGCGGCCGGACCAGCGCTTAGAGCAGTCCGCGGAGGAGGGCGACCCGGCTGAGGAGCTGGATGGTCTGCAGGCTCTCCTTGCGGGTGACGGCGTGGCGCTTGGCGACCTCGATGGCGACCGGGTCGGCCTTGCGGTTGGCGAGCAGCTTGGGGGCTGCCTCCTCCACCGGCACGCCGGCGGCGGTCAGGGCGATGGCCTGGTTGGTGACCGAGCGTGCCACCCGGGTGATGCGGCGGCGCTCGGTGAGGGCGCCCGCGAGCGACATGGCGAAGGCGACCGCGCCCAGCTCGGCGCCGCTGACCATCCCGGCGTGCAGGTCGTGGTGCAGGTACCCGGCCTCGATCACGCCGCCGGCCAGGGAGAGGCCGAGCAGCGCCTTGGTAGCGGTGATCGCGATCAGCGGCGACATGACCCGCTCGTGCCGCCCAGCAGGGGGACGGCTGATGGTCACGACCGGCTTGGAGTCAGTGGCGGGGGCGAACCCGGGCGCCACGAAAGGAAGACGGATAAGCATCGTAGGGGTCCTTTGCGACGGGGAAGACTTTGGACCGTAGAAGTACGGCGGATGCTAATAGCCTCGGTCAGGAAAATCTCGCGCTTCAGTGCCTGTAGCGAAATCGAGATCTTCTGCGGGCTACCCGGTGTTCTGCAGCCCGGCCGCCACGCCGTTCACGGTGAGGAGGACCAGATCGGCGAGGCGGTCGGCCCGTTCGGGGTCCTCGTCGGTGGCTCCCGAGCGCAGCTCGGCCAGGTACCTGATCTGGATCAGGTTGAGGGCGTCCACGTAGGGGTTGCGCAGCGCCACCGCGCGGCGCAGGACCGGGCGGCGGGCGAGCAGTTCCGGTGAGCCGGTGATCTCCAGGACCAGGCGCTTGCTGCGGGCGAACTCCTCGCGGATGGCGTCCAGGAGGTCGGGGCGGCCGCCCAGCTCCAGGTACAGGCCGGCGATCAGCGGGTCGGCCTTGGCCAGGCTCATCTCGGCGTTGTCGAGCAGCGAGGTGAAGAACGGCCACTCGGCGTGCATGGCGCGCAGACGCTCCAGCCCGCCGGGCTCGGCGGCGACGGCCTCCAGCCCGCTGCCGAGCCCGTACCAGCCGGGCAGGTTGCAGCGGTTCTGGCTCCAGGCGAAGGTCCACGGGATGGCACGCAGGTCCTCCAGGGACCTGGCGGGTCTGCTGCCGCGCCGATCCGGGTCCGGGCGGCGGTCCGGGCGCGAGCCGAGCGGCAGCTTGGCAAGCTCCTCAGCCGGGGTCACCAGCGCGAAGAAGTCGGCGAACCCCGGCCGCTCGACCAGCGCCCGGTAGGCCTTCTCGGAGGCGGCGGCCATGCCATGCGCGTCCGCCGTAAAACGCCGCTCACGCTGCAGCAGCATGGCTTCGTGCGGGGCGGTGGAGGCGACCAGGACCGCCCCGGTGACCTGCTCCAGGTGGCGCAGGCCGATGGCGGGGTTGTCGTAGCGGGCGGAGATCACCTCGCCCTGCTCGGTGACCTTGAAGCGGCCTGCCACCGAGCCGGGCGCCTGCCCGCGGATCGCCCGCCCCGCGGGTCCGCCGCCACGGCCGAGCGCGCCGCCGCGCCCGTGGAACAGGGTCAGCTGGATGCGGCGCTCCCGTGCCCAGGCGGCCAGCGTGCCCTGCGCCCGGTACAGGGCCAGGTTGGCGGCGAGGAAACCCACCTCTTTCGCCGAATCGGAGTAGCCGAGCATCACCTCCAGGCGCCGCCCGCGCCGCTCCAGCCAGGCCGCCGCCCCAGGCAGCGCCAGCAGCTCGTCGAGCACCTTCGGCGCAGCCTCCAAGTCGCCGCGCGACTCGAACAGGGGCACCACGTCCAGATCGAGGCTCCCCGATAGGTCGGACTCGGGGGCCGCAAGGCGGGCGAGCGCCCGGACTGCTGCCAGGTCCGCCGCGCAGCGGGTGAAGCTCACCACGTAGCGGCGGCAGGCGTCCGCTCTCCAGCGGGCCTGCAGCTCGGCCATCACACGCAGGGTGGCGAGGACCTCGCGGGTGGCGGGTGAGGCTTCAGCCTCAACCTCATCCTTTGACGCTCCGACTGCGGCGGGCCAGCCCTCGGTGGCGAGCCGGTCAAGCGCCGCGGCGTCGCCTGCCGCCCACGGCGCCAGCTCCGCAATCGCCACGGTGTGCACCGAGGCGTGCTGGCGGACCTCCAGGGAGGCGAGGTGGAAGCCGAAGGTCTCCGCCTGCCAGAGCAACCCCTGCAGCTCACCGTCGGCGAGGCGGGGCGCACCAGCGGCCCGCAACGACGCCTGCACCAGGCGCAGGTCGGCGAGGAACGCGGCGGCGTCCCGGTAGCCGCCGGGACGCCGCTCCCGGGTGCGGACCAGGCGCTCGGCCGCGAGCGCGAGCTGCTGCCGGTGCGGCTCATCGGGGGCGCGCTGGCGCAACCCGGCGGCGACCTCCGGCAGGTCGGCCTGATTCCTGGCGAGCGAGGCCGCCAGCGCAGCGCTCGGCGGGGTCGAGCTGGCCGAGGCGGGCAGCGAGCGGGCGATCCGGCGCGTCGCCGCCTCCAGCCCCCGGAGCACGTGCTCGGCCTGGATCGCCATGGCCTCCCTGGTCACCGTGGCGGTCACGTTGGGATTGCCGTCGCGGTCGCCACCCACCCAGCTCCCCCACCGCAGGAACGGCCGGACCCCCGGCGGCTCGACTCCTGCTCCTTGATTCACCGGGGGTCTACCGCTCGGCCGTCCTGGGTCACCGGATGCCATGGTCGGGGCCTCGCTCTTGAGCCCCCCGGACCCCCCGCCCGCCAGCGCCTGGTCCAGCTCCCGGTAGAGGGCCGGGGCCAGGCGAAACAGGGTCCGGTCGAAGACGGCCATGACGGCCCGCACCTCGTCGAGGGGGCTTGGGCGCTGCTGCCGCAGCTGCGCGGTGCGCCACAGCACGCTGATCTCCTCGAGCAGGCGACGGCGCACGCCAGCCCGCTCCGAGCCGGACAGGCGCGGGTCGTCGAGCCGCTCGACCTGCTCACGGACGCGCCCGAGCGCCTCCACCACGGCACGCCGCCGCGCCTCGGTCGGATGGGCGGTGAGTACCGGCCTGATCTCCAGCTCGTCGAGCAGCGCATCGAGGCCACCGTCCCCGACCTCGCCCCGCACCTCGGCCACGGCGGCGGCTAGCGACTCCCGCACCGGCGCGCCGCCGGAGCGGTCCCGCTCGCGCAGGGTGCGGGCCCGGTGCTGCTCCTCGGCCAGGTTCACCAGCTGGAAGTAGACGGTGAAGGCCCGCGCCACCAGCTCAGCCCGCTCCAGGTCGAACCCAGCCACCAGCTCGACCGCGCGCCGCAGCTTCGCCTCCCGCTCGGCGTCGTCCCCCCGCACGCGCCGCAGAGCGATAGTGGCGTGCCGCAGCCGCTCGACGTCAGCCAGCAGCCCAGCCCCTTCAGCCTCCTCCAGCACCTGCCCAAGCGCAGCCCCCAGCAGCCGCACGTCCCGCCGCAGAGCCGCAGGCATCTCCTGTGACCCCAGAATGGCCGATCCAGTCATGGAGCCATGGTAGGGGGCGTTGGGATACCCCGGGTGCGAGACTGCGCCGCGGCGTGGGTGGCTCTATGGCATCTGTGCGGAATCGGGGCTTCTAGACGCCGTATTGGAGTTTGTCCCCAACGTGGTGCTGGTGTTGGGACTGGACCCGCTCGCTGTATTCGGCGGCGGGTTGCTGGTGCTCTGCTGTTGGTGGCTGTAGCTGGAATCGCCGCTGCTGCCGCTACTGCTGCTGCTCTGGGCAGCACGCTCCAGGAGCCGGTGGCAGTAGTCGGAGATCCGCCGGATGCCGCCAGCGGCTTTCGCCAGGGTGACGAGACCGTCGGTGTCCAGGCGCTTGCCGTCCCAGCTGTCGCTCCCGCTGGAGCCGCCGCCGGACGAACCACCGCCGGAGCGACTGTCCCAGCCGCCGCCGTCGTGGCCGCCGCTTCCGCTCCCGTACTGCCCGCTCTGCTGGTTCTGCCAGGCCGACCATGCTTTGCACAGATTCAGCAGGGCCACCTCGGCGTGGTTCTGGGTGGTGGTCGTGTTCTGGGCTGGCCGCTCGAGTGTCGTGGCGCTCGCCTCCACCGCCGCCCTTGTGGTCCGCGAGGTGGAGGAAATGGCGTGCGCCCGGCCCTTAGCCGCCGCACCAGGGGCCGGGACGCCGGCATGACCGAAGACCGTGTGGGCGACCTGCTGCGCGGAGGCCGGCAGTTCGCCAGTGGCGGCTGCCACGCTGCTCACAGCAAGCACGCCGAGCGCGGCCCCGGTCATCGCCGTCTTGAGATGCAATCGTCGAACGACCCCTCTCGGCCGCCGTCGGGGGCGCCGGCGGCCGAGAGGGGCGCAGGGATGCGAGCGCGCCGCTGCTGCGAACACCGCCACGACCGAGGACTCACCCGCCAGCTCCGAGGCGTCGGGGGGGGATGACGCCGCGGCCAGCACTTCAGCCACCTGGGCATACCCCGGGGGTGCGTCGTCGGGGTCCAGCCGACCGGTCAGCATTCGGTCGGCAGTACCTTCGTCGAGGGTGAGTGGGTCGTGACGGTGTCGTCGCAGCAGTCGGCGCATCTCATCTAGAAGAGCGTCAAGAACCCTCACGGCGTTACACCGCCCCTGGAACGCCTCCCCGCCTGCAGCCGGTCGGCCAGGCGGCGCAGCCCCCGGTGGGACAGCACCCGGACCGTGCCAGGCCGCTTGCGGACGACCCCGGCGACCTGCTCGACGTCCAGGCCGGCCACCACCCGCAAGGCCACCACCTCGGCCTGGTCGTGCGGCAACTGCGCGATGATCGCCAGCGCAGCCCGGGTCTCCAGCGCCTCGACCGCCTCACCGGCGGGGTCGTCGGGGGCTTCCCAACCGATCAGCGCCTCGCGCGCCACCGGCACGCTGCGCCGGCGCCCGTACCACCGCTGCGCGTCCAGGGCGCGGTGGCGGGCGATGGTGAACACCCACGCCCGGAAGCCGGCCTCGGTCCCGCGGAACTGGCGCAGGTCGCGCACTACCTCCAGCCAGGTCTCCGAGGCGACGTCCTCGGCCACGTCAGGCACCACTACCCGCAGGTAGCGCAGCACTGCCGGCTGCAGATCCCGCCACAGCCGGGCAAACGCCTGCTCATCGCCGCCAACCGCAGCAACCAGCACAGCCTCGAAGGAACGTCCAAGCATTTCTGCTCCCCGGGTCTCCGGGTGTTTCGGGAGTTTCGAGTGCGGCAGAACCGCCCCCCCTAGAACCAACCCCCCTGCAATAGCTACGCAGAATACTCCCGAAGACGCAAACTACGGTCGTGCTGATCGTCGTGAATCAGCGAATTGCAACCGCACCTCAGCGCGAGTCTCAGCCGGGCAGAAATGACAGGCGCACGCGTCGCTGGGGGTTGTCGTCGTTGAGGTCGACCAGGCAGATGCGTTGCCAGGTGCCGAGGGCGATGCGGCCGCTGATGACCGGCATGGCGAGTGACGGGCTGGTGAACACTGGGAGCAGGTGGTCGGCGCCGTGGCCGCGGGAGCCGTGGCGGTGTTCCCAGCGGTCGTCGCGGGGGAGGAGGCGGGAGAGGACGTCCTCAAGGTCGTGTTCGGACCCGGAGCCGGTTTCCATCATCACCAGGCCGGCGGTGGCATGCGGGACGAACACGCTGAGCAGCCCGTCGCTCCTGGACTCCTCGGCGAACTCTTTGACCCGCTCGGTCAGGTCGATCACGTGCCGTCCCCTGGTGTGGATCTCCAGCTCGATCGTCCGCACCCGCACCTCCGAAATGGCCGCCGGTCCCCGTCCGCCGCATAGGGTAATAGGTTTCATGGCTGGGGAATCGTCGTGACCATCTCAATAGAGGAAAAATTAACTACTTCCTGGTGGCCGGCGACTACGTAACCAGGCAAGCAGAGCACCCAAGGCGAGGCACAACGGGATAGCGGCGTTGAAGGCGACGGCGAGCAGGCGGCCCGGGTAGCGGTCGACGCCGCGCAGGACCGCGATCGGGATGATGAGCGAGGCGACGGCGAGCAGCGGGCCGGTGGCGAACCAGCGCAACAGGTAGACCGGACCGCCAAGCTCCCCTTGCGACATCGCGGTCATCAGGTAGTCGGCTGTCAGGCGGCCCCGCTGCGCGGGGATGGCGGCGCAGGAGATCAGGGTGGCGGCGACGAACGGGCAGCCGAGCAGCGCCACCCCCAGCCCAGCGACGGGCAGGAGCCCAACCGCCGCGGCCAGGCCGAGCGCGACCCAGCCGACCACGCTGAGCTGCAGCGCCGGGGCCAGCAGGTGGAGCAGGAGCAGGTCGCCCCAGCGCCAGGGGAGCTGGCGGCTGGCGTCGGGCTGATCGGCCTCGGCGCGCAGCGGCTCGACCAGCTGGGCGGCGGCCAGGTAACAGGCGACGATGGCAGCCGCGAGCACCACCCGCCGGTCGGGTGCCACCGCGACGCCGAGCACGCCGGCGCCACCGAGCAGCAGTGCCCAGCCGAACCGGCCCGGCGCCCGCAGCGCGCTGAGCCCGTCCCGCCAGGGCAGCACCAGCCAGCGCCAGCGCGCCCCAACCGGCGGGCGCCGCAGGCGCAGCCGGCGCCGGCGGGCGCCGAAGCCGAACAGCCCCCGAGTCGCCTCGCGCCGCAGCAACGCCGCGCCGCGCAGGTCAACGACGTACAGGTCGGCGCTCAGGCCCGAGCGGGTCCCAGCGCGGCGGCCCAGCTCTTCGAGGCTGACGGTGCCGGCGCTGCGCCAGGCCGTCAGCACCGCCGCCACGGTCAGCGCGGCGAGCAGCGCCGCCTGCAGCGGCCAGCCGGGATCGTTCCCCTTCGCCGCCGCGACCAGCGGCCCGGCAGCCCACCCCCACGGGCCGGACCAGGGCGCGACCCGGGCAGCCGTGCCGCCGCCAAAGGCCACGGCGGCAGCCAGCGCCAGCAGCAGCGGGCCACCCAGCAGCACCAGCCGCGCCCGCCGGGCCGAGCACTCCACCAGCCAGCCGAGCGCGGCGCCTAGCAGGCCAAACGCCGCCGGGCCGAGCAGCGCGGCGGACAGCAGCGGCCAGGCCGGCACCCCCAGCTCCGCCTCCAGCAGGACGAAAGTGCCCAGGCCGAGCAGCGCGCCGAGCCCAGCCGCGAGCACCAGGCCGCGCGCCAGGCGGGTGCGCACCAGCGCGGCGCGCGGCAGCGGCGCGGCCAGCAGGAAGTGCACGTCGGGCGCGCTGAACACGACCGGTCCCTGCCAGGTGGCGTAGCGGAGCGCCGCCAGCAGCCCGAGCAGCAGCGCCGCGACGGCGACGCGGGCGAGCCCTCCGCCGCTGAGCCAGGCCGCCGCCGCGCCACGCGCCGGGCTCTGCTGCAGCACCCGCACACCGAGCAGGACACCGATCACCCCGTACAGCGCGGCGGTGTAGGCAGCGGTGAACCGGTCGGAGCGCTGCGCCGCCGGCTGGTGCGCCCGGCGCCGCTCCCGCAGGAACCCGAGCGCCGGCCGTGCCGGGACCGGACCCGAAACCGGACCCGAAACCGGACCCGGAACCGGAACCGCACTCATCTGAGACCTAATCTGGTGGCCTCGGCGCCCTCCACCACCGAGCGATAGTCCCCGGCAGCCACCACCGTGCCCTCGTGCAGGACCACGGCCCGGTCCGCCAGGGCGGAGGAGAAAGCGAGCTGGTGGGTGGACAGCAGGATCGCCGCACCCGCACCCTTGACCTCCGCCAGCAGCTCACCGAGGGCCTGCTGCGAGGGAGGGTCCAGCCCGACCACCGGCTCGTCGAGCATGAGCACCTGAAACGGCCGCAGCAGCGCACAGGCAAGCTGGGTCTTCTGCCGCATGCCACGGGAGAGCTGCCCAGGCAGGAAGTCACTCCGCTCGGCCAGCTCCAGCCGCTCAAGCAGCCGCTCGGCGTGCCCATCCAGATCGGCACCGACTCCGTGAGCCAGCCCGATCAACTCCAGGTGCTCCCGGACAGTCAGGTCGCCATACAGCAGCGGGCTGTCCGGCACGAACGACAGCGCCGCCCGCGCCTCGTGCGCGTCGACGGCATGCACATCGACCCCAGCCACCGTGACAGTGCCACCCGTCGGCTCCAGCAACCCGGCCGCAAGCCGCAGCGTAGTGGTCTTGCCCGAGCCGTTATGGCCGATCAGCGCCACGCACTCGCCACGCCCCACCTCCAAGTCGAGATGGTCGAGGGCGACCAGCTCACCATAGGTCTTGCGCAGCCCACGCAGAGCCACCACCACCGGCACACCGTTCCCCCGCTCGCTCATAGGCTCTAGTGAATCAGCTTCTCGGTCAACACGATGGCGTAGAAGCACAGCGGGAAGGCCATCAGCAGCGAGTCAACCCGGTCGAGCACCCCGCCGTAGCCGACCAGGATGGTGCTGGTGGCGGTCGCAGGGAAGGAACGCTCGACGAAGCTGGCGGTCAGGTCGCCCCAGACCGCGCCGAGCGCCAGCACCACGGTGAGGGTGACCACCTCGGCGACCGACCATTCCTTGGGGACCGCGACCCACAGCAGCGCTACCGCGACCGCCGCGCCGACCAGGTTGCCGAGCGCGCCCGTCCAGCTCTTGCCGGCGTCGAAGCCGGGCAGCCGCGGCCCCTTCAGCGCCGACCCCGCCACGTAGGCGGCAATGTCCGAGCAGGCCACCGCCACGGTCACCACCACCAGGAAGTTCAGCCCCCACGACCGGGTCGACTCCACGAAGACCACATAGGCCATGGGCAGCCCCACGTAGATGTAAGCGAACAGGGTGTCGGCGACCTGGCGGGAGGCGTCCTCGGCCTTGCCCGAAAGCACCGGGATCAGCGTGAGCAGGATGAAGAAGCCGAACGGCAGGAAGATGAAGAAGTCCCTGGCCAGCGCGGCGACCAGCAGGCCGACCTCGCCCCACAGCAACAACAGCAGCGCGTAGCGGCGCTGGATCCCGGTGACCCGCACGATCTCCGCGGAGCCCCAGATCACTACGTAGCTGGCCAGCAGGAAGGCGACAAACCCGCCGGTGAACGCAGCGATCACGAACAGCGGCCCGATCACCAGCCAGGTCCGCGCCCGCAGAAACAGCGTCGAGCGCCGCCAGACCCGCAGCGAGTGGCGCCGGCGATGCGCCACCAGCACCGCCGCGAACCCCACGGCGATCAGCAACAGCACCCGTAGCAGAACAGGAATGAAGAGGTGGTTATGCCAGGGAAGATGGGGCACCGAGGCCTACGCCCTTTCCCAGCGCTTGGCCACGACCTGCATCTCGGCCACGCCAGCCTCGGCCTTCTTCACCAGCTCGTTGTAGTCGTCGCCGGGCGGGATCGGCGGCCCGACGCCGACGATAACCCCGCCGGGCAGCGGGATGAACGACCCCTTCGGCATCACCCGCTCCAGCCCGTGCAGATACAGCGGCACCACCGGGACCTGGCAGTCGACCGCGATATAGGCGAACCCCCGCTTGAAGCCAGTCGCGCCAGTGCCACGCGTGCCCGACGGGAAGATCAGCACCGACCAGCCCTTGCCGACCAGGTCCTTGAGCACCTGCAGCGACTGCTTGCTGGAGCCGCCGGTGCGCACGAACGGCACCGTCCCGAGCGCCAGCGACGCCGCCACCCCCTTGGTCCGGGTGGAGTAGAAGTAGTCCGCCGCCGCCGCGATCAGCAGCCGTCGCCGCACCCTCCCGCCCAGCGCCGCCAGGCAGATCGGCGCGTCGAAGTGACTCTGGTGGTTGGCCACGAACACCGCCGGCCCCTTGAGCTGCGCCAGGTTGCGCTTGCCGACCACCGTGAACGGCGAGATCACCTTCAGGATCGGCACCAGCGCGAACCGCTGCACGCCGCCCCGCACCAGCCGCGCGGGCGGCGTGCGCGCCCAGCTCTCGGAGGAGGCGCGGGCGCTGTCGGGACGCGCCCCCGCGCCCGGTTCGCTCCGCTCCGCCTCAGCCACGTTGCCCTCCCACGCCGCAGTCATGCCGCATTCAACCAGACCGCGCGACAACGAGAGGGTTACGCATTAATGACTGACGGTCGGCCAAGCGGCAGAACCATACTCTCCACCCAGGCGGCCACCCGCATCAATGCCTCGTCCGCGCTGAGCCGCCCCACCAGTGACAGCCCCACCGGCAACCCGTCGACCGACCCAACCGGCACCGACACCACCGGCGACCCGGCACAGTTGAACGCCCCCGGCAGCGCCGTCAGCGCCGCCTGCACGCCCGCCTCGCTGCCGTCGCCGAGGGCGAGCAGCTTCTGCCCGATCTCCGGCGCCACCACCGGCAAGGTCGGCAGCAGCAGCGCATCGCGCCCCTCCAGCAACCCCTCGACCGCAGCAACGAACCGGCCCCGGTAGCGCAACCCAGCCAGGTACTCGCCTGCCAGCGAGCGCTTCCCCAGCCGAATCCCCGCCAGCACACGCGCGCCGTAACCCGCCTGGCCGGTCGCTGCCAGCAGGCGCTCATGCGCCGCGGCCAGCTCCGGCAGCACGATTGCAGCCACGGCCGCCCGCGCCGCCGGCAGCGGCAGCTCGACCCGGTCGATCACTGCGCCAGCCGCCTCCAACGCAATACAGACCTGATCGAGCACCGCGTCCACGGCCGGATCGACGGTCTCCAGACCCTCCCCGGCCAGCCGGCCGAACCGCGGCGGCCGCTCCCCCGTCCGCTCCTCTGGGACCGGAACCGGGACTGCCCGCCCAGCCAACACCGCGAACAGCAGCGCCGCGTCCGCGCAGGTCCGCGCGATCGGGCCGACATGGTCGCATGACCACGAAACTGGCCAAATGCCTTGGGTCGGGACCGCGCCGTAGGTTGGTTTGAGGCCGACCACGCCGCAGCAGGCGGCGGGGATGCGGATCGAGCCGGCGGTGTCGGTTCCGACCGCGAAGCGGACCAGGCCGGCGGCGACCGCTGCGGCCGAGCCGCCGCTGGAGCCGCCGGCGATGCGGGTCTCGTCCCAGGGGTTGACGGTGCCGGGGGTCAGCACGCCGTAGGCGAACTCGTGGGTGCGGGTCTTGCCGATGATCACCGCGCCGGCCTCGCGGAGCCGCGCCACTACGGGCGCGTCCCGTTCGGCCCGGTTGACCGCCAGCTTCGGGGAGCCCGCGCCGGTGACCACGCCCGCAACGTCGATCAGGTCTTTGACCGCCACCGGCATGCCATGGAGGGGGCCGCGCACCTGCCCTGCTGCCTGTTCGGCGTCCCGCTCGGCCGCTTCGGCCCGTGCCTGGTCGGCTAGGACGGTGACGAAAGCGCCGAGCTGCCCGTCGAGCGCGTCGATGCGCCCAAGGGCCTCCTCGACCAGCTCGACGCTGGAGCTGGAGGCCGCCGTCATGGGGATCCGGCCGCCTTGGTCGGGTCGGTGTGGGGTGGGTCGGTGGGGCCGAGTTCCGCCGCGCGTGCCAGCGTTGCGAGGCGTTGTTGGTGGAGGGCGCGGTCGCGTTCCAGCTGGGCGTCCAGCTGCGCGCTTGCCGTGGCGCTCTCCTGCTCGCTCGCCTGGGCAGCCTCCTGGCGGTCGGCTTGGCGGTCGCCGCGTTCGATGATCACGCCGGCGACCAGGCGGCCGTTCAGCGGCCGTGGTTTGCGCAGTTCCAGGCGCAGCCAGGGGACACCGAACTCGGCCATGACCAGCGCGGCGATCCGCTCGGCGAGCGTCTCGATGAGCTGGGCGCCCGACGCTTGGACGAACTCGGTGACCCGCTCGCCGACGGCGGCATAGTCGAGCGCGTCCGCTACGGCGTCGGTGGCGGCGGCCTTGCGCACGTCGGCGGCCAGGGTCAGGTTGACGACGAGCCGCTGGCGGAGCTGCCGCTCCCAGTCGTAGGCACCGATCACCGCGTCGATCTCCAGCCCCTGGAGGATGACGACGTCCAAATCCGGCCTCCTTTCTTTTACCCTGCGTACGGTAATCTCTCCGGCCGTGACGATGAGACATCCTGGCGCTGGCTCTGGCCCAAGGTTCGAGCGGCTCACCGAGGAGCTGGTCGAGTGCCGCCGCTGCCCCCGGCTGGTCGCTTGGCGCGAGCAGGTCGCCCGCGAGAAACGCACCGCCTTCCGCGACCAGACCTACTGGGGCCGCCCGGTCCCGGGCTTCGGCGACCCCGCCGCCCGCCTGCTCATCCTGGGTCTGGCCCCCGCCGCCCACGGCGGCAACCGCACCGGCCGCATCTTCACCGGCGACCGCTCCGGCGACTGGCTGTTCGCCTCCCTGTACCGCACCGGCTTCGCCAGCCAGCCGACCTCCGTCGCCCGCGACGACGGCCTCGCCCTCACCGACTGCTACATCACCGCGCCGGTGAAATGCGCGCCCCCCGACAACAAACCCCTCCCCGAGGAACGCACCACCTGCGCGCCCTGGCTATCCCAGGAACTGGCGCTGCTCGACAGCACCCTCCATGTCGTCGTCGCCCTCGGCAGCTACGCCTGGGACACCACCCTGCGCCACCTCGGCCCCGTCCGCCCCAAGCCCCGCTTCACTCACGCCGCCGAGACCCCCCTCCCCCACGGCCGGGTCCTGCTCGGCAGCTTCCACGTCAGCCAGCAGAACACCTCGACGAAAAAGCTGACCGAACCGATGCTCGACGGGGTCTTTCTCAGGGCACGGGAGTTGCTCCACGGCGATGGGCCGGCGCAGTAGCTAGCTTGCTGCGAACACCTCGATGCGAGCCTGATGCCCAGGGGCGGCGGCCATGCGGGCGTCGCAGGTCACCAGCGGGACCTCCAACGCCTCGGCAAGGGCGATGAAGGTGGCGTCGTAGGCGCTGAGGTTGTGGCGCAGGGCCCAGACACGATCGGCGAGAGGCTGATGGGGATAGCGGATGATGGCCATGTCGTCGAAGTCGGCTCTGGCGTCGGCGGCTCGGTCTTCAGTGAGGGACCCGGTGGCCACGAGCCGGCGGAGGGCGTGCAGCACCTCGACGTCCAACAGGTGGGGGGCGTGCAAATCCCCATCCGTGCTCAGCCGGGCGATCAGGTCCGCTTGGGGGAAGCGGCCAGCGAGTGCGTCGATGACGGCCGAGGTGTCGACGACGAGCATGGCTAGTCTCGGTCGCGACCAGATCGAACGGCGGCGACGATGTCGGCGGTTGCGGCGCCACCGTGCCGGCTACTGGCGTGGGCGAGCACGTCGGCGACCGGTGGCCGATCGGCCACCCGCACCAGCTCCCTCAACAGATAGTCGGAAAGCGACAGCCCAGAGGCGGCTGCTCGTGCGCGCAACGTCCGGTGGATGTCGTCGGGAACGTTTCGGATCTGGATTGTTCGCGCCATGCGACACATGCTACACCCAAATTGCATGTCGCACACCCATTACTGGTGTACCTCTTGGTGTCTGGACAGTCACCGCTGGACATGATCGTCGGCGACCAACACGCGGGGGCGAGCCTGTGGGCGAGCGTCTTAAGCGTTCACAGTGCGCCCTCGTTGTCCCTGCCCATGCGACCGCCCACCCCCCACGGACGCCCAACTTTAGCCTGAAAGGCTCCTCGGACGCAAAACCCTCACCCCGCGCAAAGCTCGCGCAGGACGAGGGTTCGAGGGGTGGGGGCGGGGACTACCCGAGCAGGTAGTCGAAGTCACCATCCTTGGCGCCCTCGACGAAGGCGCGGATCTCGTCGGTGTGGAAGATCAGGGCCGGGCCTTCCGGGTGCCGGGAGTTGCGGATGGCAGCGCCGCCGCCTGGGAGCGGTGCCGTCTCGACGCAGTTGCCCTGAGCGCTGCTGCGCCCGCTTTTGCGCCAATCTACACATTCCAACTCACCGGCGGGGATGCCGTTGTACGGCTCAAGCATGTGCGGCCTCTTCGATGGTCTTGCAAAGTGCGACCTTCTGCGGCGGACGGTCCGGATCTGCACTTAGCGTCTGCACTTCACGTCTGGCGATTGCATTCGCAGTTGCATCTGCACTTGGCATGGTAAATCATACTGGTTGCGAAGGCACACAGCGTTTGTCCCTCGGACACGGCAAAGGTCGCGGTGGTCAGGATCATGTCCTCCTCTGCATCGAGCTTCTCGGTACGGCTCCAAGGCGGCGAACGCCATCCTGCCCGGCCCGCCGAGCCATCCCGGACCCGGGATGCCATCCGTAAGCAGTCCCCCGACTTGAGTCTCAGTGCCGCACAACGGGCGACGCTGACGTGTATCGCCGGCAAGCGCGATGGCGTCCGGCATTGCGAGCTGCCCGCCACCGATCTCGTCACCCTGCTGCGCTCCTACCTTGTCCGGTTCAGTACCCCCGACATGGTCGAAGCAACCGCTCGCGGCCGGCAGGTGCTGGAGGCCGACTCCCCCGCTGCCGATTAGCGCGTCTCGACCCGGTCGCGGATCGACACCCGGCCCTCATGGATCCAGGCGGACTGGGGGGCACGGCGGGCGATCGCGCTGGAGAAAGCTTCGCAACTGGCACAGACTGTCCTAGAAAGCTTGGTTCGGTCGTTCCCTCCCTCCGGGCAAAGGGTATAGAAACACCAGTGTCGGCAAGGCGAGGCCGCCGGGCGTAGGGATGGTGCGGTGGTGGACCGGTTCCACATCGGCAAGCGAGTCAAGCATTACCGGCGCCGCCGGCGGATGACGGTGGAAGCCCTGGCCGGGTTGCTCGGGCTGTCGCCGAGCTGGGTGCGGATGGTCGAGCGCGGCAAGCTCAACGCCGACCGCCTCGGCACCCTGCTCGACCTGGCCCGGGCGTTGCGTGTCGACCTCGACACCTTCCTGCTCACCCCCATCCCAGGGATCCCCCAGACCCACCACAACGACACCCTGGCGCTGCTGCAGACCGCCTTCACCGGCAAGGACCCCCAGCGCGGCCTCGCCGACATCGCCCGCAGCCTGGAGCTGCGCGACGCCACCAGCGACGACCTGATGCTGCTGGTGGACCCGGGCGGGCGGCTGCGGATTGTCAGCCGCGCCGAGGCGCTCAGCACCGGTGGCGCCGATCCGATCGTTGGCATCAGCCTCGCCACCCCGCTCGGCCCTGGCCTCGACCCTGACCAGACGAGCGCGCTCGGCGCCGCGATCGAAAGCGGCACCATCAGCCTGTCAGCGGCGCACAGCCTCTCCGGCGAGGTCGAGACGCTGCTCGCCAGGGTCGCCTCCAGCCTGGCGCAGTACTCGGGGTGGACGCACCTGTGGGCGCTGGGCGACGAGCGCGGCGCGGAGCGCTTCTACCGCCTGGCTCTGCGGGCCGCCAACGACGCCGCCGACCCGTTCATGGCCGGCTTCGTCCTCGGCTGCATGAGCGATTTGGCCAGCAACCGGGGCGACCACCTGGAAGGGGTGCGGCTGGCGGAGGCGGCGGTGGCGCACAACGCCAGCGCGCCCTGGCCGCTGCTGCGCGTCGATGCCGCCGCGACCAAGGCCATGGCGCACGCGTTCGCTGGCGAGGCCGACGAGTTCCACGCCGAGCTGGACCTGGTCGAGGCGGGCCTGCAGAAGGCGGCCGGCGAGGAGGAGCCGGTGATCCTCGCCGGGTTCGACGAGCCGTGGCTGATCGGGCACCGCGGGGTGGGCTACGCCCTGCTCGGCGACGCCGACGCCGCGCTGACCGAGATCGGCCGGGCGCTGGAGCTGCTACCGCCGGTGCTGGTGCGCACCCGCTCGTACTTCCTGACCGCGCTGGCGGGGAGCCTGCTGCAGGCCGGCGAGGCCGAGGAGGCCTGCCGGGTCGCGATCGAGGCCGCCGGCCTGCTCAGCCAGCGGGACTCGGCCCTGGTCGCGCGGCTGCTGGCCGACCTGGACAGCCGCCTGGCCCGGTGGCGCGCGGCCGTGCCCGAGGTGCGGGAGCTGCACGAGCGCCTGCTGGCGCTGTAGAGGTGGGAGCGCCCCGGCCTGGACCGATTGAACCGGGGCGCTACCCCTTGCTGGGAGACGCTGGCGGGTAGGCGGCGTAGGGATTGTCTACCCGCCAGCGACCTCCCGATCCGAATCGGGGGCCCTCCCAATCCGAACCGGCCCCCCGCGCGTCGCCCCCCCGGATGTGGCCCGGACGCCGCCTGCTCCTAGGGAGCGTAGAGCGGGGTGGCCGGCGACAAGGCGCGAGTGGCGATCGCCGCACGATGCCGCTACGACCTTGCCGCCGGTTCGCGCTCCAGCATCGGGCATGACCGAGCGCTGGCGGGCACGATCCCTGCCCGCTCATAGCATCTCTACGAATCAGGGTGCCCCGGAGGGCACTTAGGCCTCGCTGGACGCTGCCCAGAGGTTGATGCCGCTGTCGGTCGCATAGCGGTCGATCTCGGCCAGCTCATCGGCGTCGAAGTGGAGGTTGCGGAGTGCGCCGAGGTTGTCTTCGAGCTGGGCGACGCTGCTTGCCCCGATCAGGGTCGAGGTCATGCGCGGGTCGCGTAGCGTCCACGCCAGCGCCAGTTGCGCCAGGGTCTGCCCGCGCCGCTGTGCGATCTGGTTGAGGGCGCGAACCCGGGCGAGGTTGTCCTGGTTGAGCAGGTCGCCGCCGAGCGAGGTCCCCTGCCGGCTGGCTCGCGAGCCCTCGGGGACGCCGCCGAGGTAGCGGTCGGTCAGCAGCCCCTGCGCCAGCGGCGAGAACACGATGCAGCCCGCGCCCTCCCCCGCCAGGACCTGCAGCAGGCCGTCGTCTTCGATCCAGCGGTTCAGCAGCGAGTACGACGGCTGGTGCAGCCGCAGCGGCGTGCCCAGCTCGCGCAGGATCCCCGCAGCCTGGAGGGTCCTCTCGGCCGAGTACGAGGAGATCCCGGCGTAGAGCGCCTTGCCCTGCCGGACCGCCGTGTCGAGTGCGCCGAGCGTCTCCTCCAGCGGCGTCTCCGGATCGAAGCGGTGGGAGTAGAAGACGTCGACGTAGTCGAGCCCCATGCGGGCGAGGCTCTGGTCGAGGCTGGCCAGCAGGTACTTGCGCGAGCCCCCGTCGCCGTAGGGACCCGGCCACATGTCGTAGCCGGCCTTGGTGGAGATGACCAGCTCGTCGCGGTAGCGGCGCAGGTCGGTGGCGAGGACGCGGCCGAAGTTCTCCTCGGCAGCGCCGTAGGGCGGGCCGTAGTTGTTGGCCAGGTCGAAGTGGGTGACCCCGAGGTCGAAGGCACGGAAGAGGATGGCCCGCTGGGTGTCCAGCGGCCGGTCATGCCCGAAGTTCTGCCACAGGCCGAGGGAGATCGCGGGCAGCTTCAGCCCGCTACGCCCGGCATGGCGGTACTGCATCGCGTCGTAGCGGTCCGCAGCCGCGAGGTAGGTCATGGCGGTCCGGCTCCTCCTGCTGATCGGCG
>WNFX01001552.1_pt1 | contig 40637 bp, 29 predicted proteins | sample 5400111 | NCBI WGS metagenome assembly WNFX01 (sample SAMN13153363, study PRJNA577476) | soil metagenome | isolation source: 40 cm soil or saprolite under grassland replicate 1 | place: USA:California | collected 2016-06-15
GGACCTGGCAGCTCGCCCACCCTGGCCAGCACCGCGGAGCGGCCCGTGATCGGCCTGATCGCCGTCACGGCGGCCGGGCGCGCCGGCGCGGCCCGGCTGGCCGCCGCCTGGCCAGGCAGGACCAGCGGCTACGACGGCCCGGCAAAGCTGGCGATCCCGCTGGCCTGGGCCCGGTGCGACGAGCTGGTGTGCTTCCTGGCCGTCGGCGCGGCGGTGCGGCTCATCGCGCCGCTGCTGACCGGCAAGCTGGCGGATCCGGCCGTGGTCTGCGTGGACGAGTCGGCCAGGCACGCGGTGGCCGTGCTCGGCGGGCACGCTGGCGGCGGCAACGACCTCGCCGTCAGGGTCGCCGATGTCCTCGGAGCGGAGCCGGTCATCACGACGGCAACGGACGCCGCCGGCCTGCCCGGGCTTGACATGCTCGGCTGGCCGGCCGAGGGAGCCATCGCGGCGGTGAGCCGTGCGCTGCTCGACGGCGTGCCCGTGCTGCTGGAAGAAGATCACACCTGGCCGCTGCCACCGCTCCCGGTCAGCAGGTCGGGGCCGGCGGACTACCGGATCGTCGTCACCGACCGGGTGATCACGCTGGACGAACGAACCGTCGCTGTGCGCCCGCCGTCGCTGGTGGCCGGCCTGGGGGCGAGCCGCGGAGTCAGCGCGGCCGAGGTGCTCGAGCTGATTTCCCAGGCGCTTTCCGCGGCTGGGCTGAGCGACGCCAGCGTCAGCGCGGTGGCGACTGTGGACGCGAAGGCCGGCGAGGCCGGGGTCGTGCAGGCCGCCGGGCAGGGCGGCTGGCCGCTGGTCAGCTACCCGGCCGGCCAGCTTGCCGCGATCGAGGTGCCGAATCCGAGCCTGGCCGCGCTCGCCGCCGTGGGCACCCCCAGCGTGGCCGAGGCGGCGGCGCTGGCCGGCGGCGGCGAGCTCGTGGTTCCCAAGCGCAAGTCGGCGAGGGCCACCGTGGCGCTGGCGAGGATCAGGCCGAGGGGAAGGCTGGCCCTGATCGGGCTGGGACCAGGCGCGCGGGACCTGCTGCCGCCGCGCGCCGTGGCCGAACTGCGCCGGGCGTCTGTGGTCGTGGGGCTTGACCAGTACGTCAGCCAGATCCGCGATCTGCTGCGGCCGGGGACGTTGGTGATGGAAAGCGGCCTGGGTGCGGAACGGGAACGGGCGCATGCCGCGGTGGCACGGGCCAGCGAAGGCCACGCCGTGGCCCTGATCGGCTCCGGTGACGCCGGGGTGTATGCGATGGCCAGCCCGGCGCTGGAAATCGCAGGCCAGGACATCGAGGTGGTCACGGTCCCCGGCATCACGGCCGGCCTGGCGGCGGCGGCGCTGCTTGGCGCCCCGCTCGGCCACGACCATGCCGTGATCTCCCTGTCCGACCTGCACACGCCGTGGGAGGTGATCGCGCGCCGGGTGCGCGCGGCGGCGCAGGCCGACCTCGCCGTGGTCTTCTACAACCCGCGCAGCAAGCAGCGGACCTGGCAGCTGCCCGCTGCGCTTGACATCCTCGCCGGGTACCGGCCGCCGGACACCCCGGTCGGCGTCGTCAAAGACGCGGCAAGGCCGGACCAGCGGACGGCGCTGTGCACGCTGGCCGGCCTGGACCCGCAGACGGTGGACATGCGCAGCGTCGTGATCGTCGGGAGTACCAGCACGCGGGTGGTGGCCGGGCGGATGGTCACGCCGAGGGGGTACCGGTGGCGGTGCTGATCGATGGTTGTCAGGGCTGCGGCGCCTGCCTGCTGACCTGCCAGGAACACGCGATCCTGCCGGGCAGGCTCCGGCCGGTGGTGCTTCCGCAGCGCTGCACCGACTGCGGCGAGTGCCTGGAAATCTGCCCGGTCGACGCGATCAGAGCGAGAGAGGTCTGCGAATGAGCGCCGACAGCCCGGCCGTCGCCCCAGGCCGGTGGACCAGAGCGGAACGGTTCAGGCTGAGCGGGATCGTCGCGGTCATCGCGATGCTGCATGTGCTCGGCTGGTCGATGTACTTCTACTACACCCACCACCTGGCGACGGCGGCGTCCTTCGCCGGTGCGGGGACGCTGGCCTACGCGCTCGGCGTCCGGCACGCGTTCGACGCCGATCACATCGCCGCGATCGATGACTCCACGCGGCTGATGCTGGCCCGCGGCCGCAGGCCGCTCGGCGTCGGATTCTTCTTCGCCATGGGCCACTCGTCGGTGGTGCTGGCGCTCGCGTTCATAGTGGTGGCCGCCTCGCGCGCGGCGACCTCGTCCGGGGTGGTGGCGCTCCGCAGCTACGGCGGCGTCATCGCCGAACTGTCCGGGATGATCTTCCTCCTGCTCGTGGCCACGCTGAACGCGTTCGTGCTTGCCGGAATGATCCGGCTGTGGCGCCAGCTCACCGGCGGCAGGCTGGACGAGAAAGAGCTGGAACTGCAACTGCTGAACCGGGGCCTGATGAACCGGATTCTCGGCAAGCGGGCCCGCGGGCTGGTCCAGCACTCCTGGCACATGTTCCCCGTCGGCCTGCTGTTCGGCCTGGGGCTGGAGACCGCTTCTGAGGTGACGCTGCTGAGCCTGTCGGCGAGCGCCGCGGCAGGCGGCGCGCTGCCTGCCCTGGCCGCGCTGACGCTGCCCGTCCTGTTCGCCGCCGGGATGAGCGCGTTCGACACCTGCGATGGCCTGCTGATGACCCGCGCGTACTCGTGGGCGTTCTCCAACACCGCGCGCAAGCTGTACTACAACCTGGCGACGACCGGGCTGACCGTCGCCGTTGCCATGTTCGTCGGCATCGTGTACCTGGCAGGGCTGCTCGTGCAGCAGTTGCATGTGCGCGGCCCCGCGGCCGCGTTCGCGGCCATCGGCAACCATTTCGAGCTGCTCGGATATCTGATCGTCGGCGTCTTCGTCACGGTGTGGGCCGGCGCCGCGCTGACCTGGCGGCTCGGCGGCTTCGAGCGCCGGTACGGGAAGGATCGGCCGTGATCCGTCAGATCCACCCGATCGAGCGGGAGTCCTACGCGATCCTGCGGTCGCGCGCGGACACGGCACGGCTGCCGCCGTGGACCAGGGCGGTGACCGAGCGGGTGATCCACGCCACCGCGGACGTCAGTTACCTGGAGGACCTGGACTGCGCAGAGGAGACCCTGGCCGGCGCGGCACGCGCGCTGCAGGCAGGCGCACCGGTCGCCGCCGACTCGGCGATGACCGCGGCGGGCATCACCAGCCGCCATGTCATCTGCCGGGTGGCCGATCCCGGCGCCGCCGGGCTAGCGGCCAGCGCCCGCATCACCCGGTCGGCGGCCGGGATCAGGCTCGCGCACGCGCAGGCCGGCCGTGGCGCGGTGTGGGTGATCGGCACGGCTCCGACCGCGCTGGCCGGGCTGCTCGCCCTGGACGCGGCGCCGGCGCTGGTCATCGGGCTGCCGGTGGGCTTCGTCGGCGCGGTCGAGGCCAAGCGCGCGCTCCGGGCGAGCGGACTGCCCGCGGTCACCAACTACAGCGAGAAGGGCGGTGCCGCGGCGGCCGCCGCCGTGCTCAACGCGCTGCTCTACCACCTGGCGGCGCAGCCATGAGCCATCCGCTGCCACTGCTGCTTGTCGGCCACGGCACCCGCAGCCCGGACGGCGCCGCCGCCTTCGTGCGGCTGGTCGATCGGGTCAGCGCCCGCCGGACCGCCGCGGTTACCGACGGCGGGTTCATCGAGCTGGCCAGCCCGGCGATCGCCGAGGCGGTGACACGGATGACGGCGGCGGCGCCGGGCCGGGAGATCGTGGCGCTGCCCGTCGTGCTGACCGCCGCCGGGCACGGCAAGGGCGACATCCCCGCCGCCCTGGCCAGGGAGCGGCTGCGTCATCCCGGGCTGCGGTTGCGGTACGGTCGGCCGCTCGGGCCGCATCCGGTGCTGCAGGAGCTGCTGGCCGAGCGGATCGACGCGGCCCTGGCGGGAGCGCCGCGGGCGGGCACGCACGTGGTGCTGGCCGGCCGCGGCTCCACCGACCCGGACGCCAACGCTGAGGTCGCCAAGGTCACCCGGCTGCTCTGGGAAGGCCGGGGCTTCGGCGACGTGTCGCTGTCCTTCATCTCGCTGGCCGAGCCAGGCGTCCCTGTCGCGCTCGACCGGGCCCGCAGGCTGGGCGCCAGGCGGGTCGTGGTAGCGCCGTACTTCCTGTTCCCCGGGGTCCTGCCTGACCGGGTGGCCGCGCAGTCACAAGACTTCGCTGCCCGCCATCGCGGCTTCGACGTGCGGGCGGCTGAGGTCATCGGCGACTGTGACCGGCTCGCAGATCTGATCGTCGAACGCTATGCCGAGGCCGTGCACGGCGACATCAGGATGAACTGCGACACCTGTGCCTACCGGGTCGCGCTGCCCGGCTTCGGCGCCAAGGTGGGCCGCCCGCAGACGCCCCACCATCACCCTGACGACCCGGCGGCCGGCGGCCATCATCATCATCTGGACCAGTTCACCGAGGTACCCGTACCAGCCGACACGCAACCCTGAGGTGCTGCCATGACCCACGACGGATCCGCCGCCAGCGACAGCCTGCTCGACGAGACCCTGTCAGCCATCCGGCCGCCGGATGCCGCGGCGGTCGCCGAGGCCCGCGAACGCCAGGAACGGCTCACCAAGCCGAGCGGCTCACTCGGGGTGCTCGAGGAGCTGTCGGTTCGGCTGGCCGGAGTGGCCGGAGTGTGCCCGCCGCCGCTGCCCGAGCCAGCGGCGGTCGCGATATTCGCGGCCGACCACGGGGTGCACGCGCAGCGCGTCACGCCGTGGCCGCAGGCCGTCACCGCCCAGATGGTGGCGAACTTCCTCGCATCAGGCGCGGTCGTCAACGCGATCGCCGCCCAGACCCGCGCCGAGGTCTGCGTGATCGATGTCGGGGTCGCGGCCGACCTGCCGCCCGCACCCGGGCTGCTGGTCCGCAAGGTGCGGCACGGCACCGCCGACATGACAGCCGGGCCGGCGATGAGCCGCGAAGAGGCGCAGCGGGCGATCGAGATCGGGATCGAGACCGCCGGCGATCTGATCGCGGCCGGTCACCGCTGCCTGGTGACAGGCGATATGGGCATTGCCAACACGACCGCAGCCGCCGCCTTGATAGCGGCGTTCACCTGGGCCGACCCGGCGGAGGTCACCGGCCGCGGCACCGGCATCGACGACGACACCCTGGCGCACAAGGCCACCGTCGTGCGCCGGGCGCTCGACCGGCACCAGCCCGATCCTGGTGACCCGCTTGGGGTACTGGCGGCGGTCGGCGGCCTGGAGCACGCGGCGATCGCCGGGCTGCTGCTCGGCGCGGCCGCGCGGCGGGTCCCTGCTGTGCTGGACGGCGTCATCGCCTGCGCGGCGGCGCTCGCGGCCCAGGCGTTTGCCCCGGACGTCGTGCACTGCCTGATCGCCGGCCATAAGTCGACCGAGCCTGGTGCCGCCCGCGCGCTCGCGGCGCTGGGACTCCGGCCGTTGCTCGACCTTGACATGCGGCTCGGCGAAGGCTCGGGCGCCGCGCTGGCGCTGCCGATCGTGCAGGCGGCGGCGCGGGTGCTGCGGGATGTGGCGACGTTCGACAGCGCGGGCGTCTCCGACAGGAAAGAGTGACAGCGTGGGCTCACTCGGGCAAGCCGCTGCTGACCCGCTCTGCCCGATCAGCCTGCGGATGCGGGGCCGCCTGGCCGTGGTGGTCGGCGGTGGCGCGGTGGCCGTGCGGCGGGTCGCCGGGCTGCGGGCCGCGGGCGCCGACATCGTCGTGGTGGCCCCTGAGCTGAGCCCATCGCTTGAGGATCAGGCGGCCCGCGGGTTCATCGGCGTGCGGCGGCGCCGGTATGCGGCCGCCGATCTGGACGGCGCCTGGCTGGCGCTCGCGTGCACCGACCAGCCTGAGGTCAACGCGGCCGTGGCCGCCGAAGCGGATCGGCAGCGGATCTGGTCCGTCCGCGCCGACGACGGCGCCGCCTCCGCTGCCTGGATCCCGGCGGTGGGGCGCACCGGCAGCGTCACCGTCGCCGTCAACGCGGGCCGGGACCCGCGCCGGGCAGCCGCGCTGCGCGACATCTGCGTTGCCGCGGTGGAGACCGCGGCCGGCCAGCCAGAGCGCCAGCCTGGCGGCGGCCGGGTATCCATCGTCGGCGGCGGGCCCGGTGATCCCGGCCTGGTCACCGCCGTCGGCCTGAGGCTGCTGCGCGCCGCTGACGTGGTGGTGGCCGACCGGCTCGCGCCGGCGGAGGTGCTCGCCGAACTGCCGCCGCAGACCGAGGTCATCGACGCGGCGAAGGTGCCAGGCGGGCCGGCCATGCGGCAGGAGCAGATCAACCAGCTGCTCGTGGATCATGCCAGGTCCGGACGCGCGGTGGTCAGGCTGAAGGGCGGCGACCCGTACGTCTTCGGCCGCGGCGCCGAGGAAGTCCAGGCGTGCCTGGCCGCTGGAGTGCCTGTCGAGGTGGTTCCCGGCGTGACCAGCGCCATCGCCGTCCCAGCCGCCGCCGGAATCCCGGTCACCCATCGCGGGCTCAGCCAGGGCTTCACGGTGGTGTCCGGGCATGTCAGCCCGTCCGACCCGGCGAGCACCGTCAACTGGGAAGCGCTGGCCGGCAGCCGGACCACGCTGGTGCTGCTGATGGCGGTCCAGCACCTGCCAGCCATCACGGCGACCTTGCAGGCGGCCGGGCTGGCCGGCGACACCCCGGCCGCCTGCGTCAGCGACGGCTGGACGCCGCGCCAGCGGCTGCTCACCGCGCCGCTGCGGGAACTCGCTGTCGCGGTCGGCAACGCGGGCGTGACCAGCCCGGCGGTCATCGTCATCGGGGACGTCGCCAGCTTCGCGGCTGACGGCGCGCCGCTCGGCGATCCGGCCGCGCAGCGGCCGGCCCAACCGGCCGATCCGGCCCGCCGGGTGCTGGTGCTCGGCGGCGCGCGCTCCGGCAAGTCGGCGGCCGCCGAGCGGATGCTGACCGGCCAGGGCCCGGTCGACTACGTCGCGACCGGGCCTGGCCCGCGCGACGATGACGCGGAATGGGCAGCCAGGATCCGCGCGCACTCCGAGCGCAGGCCGCCGGACTGGCGGACGGCGGAGACCCTGGACCTGGAGCGGGTGCTTGCCGCGCCCGGCGCCACCGCCCCGGTACTCGTGGACTGCCTGTCCACCTGGCTCGCCCGGGTGATGGATGACTGCGGCATCTGGACCGGGCGATCGGGGGCCGAAGAGGCGCTGGCGACGCGGCTGGAGCGGCTGGTGACGGCGTGGCGCAAGACCGGGCGCACGGTGGTGGCGGTGAGCAGCGAGGTCGGATCGGGTGTGGTCCCGGCCACCGCGTCCGGCCGGCGGTTCCGCGACGAGCTAGGGAACCTCAATGCCAGGATCGCCGCCGAGTGTGATGAGGTGTGGTTGTGCACCGCGGGGATCCCGCGCCGGCTGCGGTGATCCGGGTCCTGCTGCCAGGGCCGTGCCGCGCCGCGGTCAGCCTGTTCACCGTGATCCCGGTGCCCGGCGGTGGCGACATCGGCGCGGCGCGGGCCCGGGTCGTGCTCTGGCTGCCAGCGGTAGGCGCGCTGCTCGCGGTGCCGGCCGCCGGGCTGCTGCTCGCCGTCGAGGCCGGCCAGCACGCCGCCGTCCGGCGGCTGCTCGCCGCCGCCCTCGCGATCGCCGTGCTGGCCGTGCTCACCGGCGGCCTGCACCTGGACGGCCTGGCCGACTGCGCGGACGGGCTCGGCAGCCGCCGTCCGCGGGCCGAGGCGCTCGCCATCATGCGCAGGCCGGACATCGGGCCGTTCGGAGTCGTCGCGCTGGTGTTCGTGATCATTGGTCAGATCAGCGCGCTGGCGGCGATACCAGCAGGGCCGCCTGCGGCCGCCGGGCTGCTGCTTGCCGTGCTCACCGGCCGGGTCTGCGTGGTGCTGGCCACCGGGCCGGCCTTCCCGCCGGCCAGGCAGGACGGGCTCGGCACGCTGGTGGCCGGCGGGACCAGTGCCCGTGCCAGGGCGGCATGGACCGCAGTGCTGCTGGCGGCGGCCTGCGGCGCTGCCGCGGCATCGGCGGGCGCTGCCGTGCTGAGCGTGGGCGCCACAATCGCCGGCCTGCTGGCCGGCCTGCTGCTGTGCCGTGCCGCCATGCGGCGCCTTGGCGGGCTGACCGGCGACGTGTACGGTGCCGTGGTCGAGCTATCGACCGCGGCCGTACTCCTGGTTCTTGCCGCCTTCGGCTGAGGCCAGGGCTGCGGGGGGTGGCGGCTCACGTACGGTTGGGGCGTGGCCAGTCTGGATGATGCTGCGCAACTGGCTCTGGCGCTGCCAGAGGTCAGCGAAGGCGAGCGTCACGGTAACCGCACCTGGTTCGTGGCCGGCAAGGCGTTCGCCTGGGAGCGGCCGTTCAGCAAGGCGGATCTGCGGAGGTTCGGCGATCAGCAGCCGCCGGACGGGCCGATCCTTGCTGTCGGGGTGGAGGACCTCGGCGAGAAGGAGGCCGTGCTCGCCGCCCGGCCGGAGGCCTTCTTCACGATTCCGCACTTCGACGGGTACTCGGCCGTGCTGATCCAGCTGACCGAGGTCGATGACCAGGCGCTGCGAGAGGCGATCACGGACGCTTGGCTGGCCTGCGCACCAGCCAAGCTTGCCCGGCAGTTCCTGGCTGGCTAGCCCGCCCAGGAGCGGAGTTACGGGTACGAGGGCGGCACGTCCGAAGCACCGGTACCCCAGGAGGACGGCGTCCTGCGCAGTACCCACGCCAGCTTCGCGCCCTGCGCGAGGGTGCCGAACGAGACGTACAGCCTCGTGTCCGGCGCGCCGTTGATCGTCAGGGACTGGACGTAGAACCTGGTCGTCGAGGCGCCGGGAGCGGTGATCGTGATCGACTTGCCGCCCCGCAGGCTGATCACCGCGCGCGGGAAGCCAGGGCTGGCGAACACCAGCGTGCCGCTGCCCGGGTTCTCCGGGTACATGCCAAGCATCTCCCAGATGAACTGGGAGCTTTCTGAGCCGAGGTCGTCGTTGTTGCGCAGGCCATATGGGCCGGGCAGGTACAGATGGTCCCTGACGTTGCTGACCGCCCGCTGAGTCCCGGCCGGATCGCGTGCGTAGTCGAGCGCGTTCTGCTCGCCGAGATCGAATTCGTTCGCCAGCTTGGCATAGGTGCCCTTGCCGTCCGGCCTCGACAGGTAACGTCGCAGCGCGCGCCGCACCCGGGCAAAGCCGCCGAGCCTGGCGAATAGCCCGGCGTAGTTGTTCGGCACGTCCCACAGATACTCGTAGGCGTCACCCTCGATGTACAGCTTGTGGGTGGTGGTCTGCCGGATGCCGGTCAGGAACTTGCCGCTCTTCAGCCGGGGCGTGAGCAGGTGGTTCGCCCTGTCGAAGATGTTCGCCCAGTTGTTGGCCCGGTGCCGCAGAGCGGCCGCGACGTTCGATGGGTCGCCGAGCGCGGTGGCGAACATCGACAGCGCCAGGTCCGCATTGTCGTACTCAAGCAGGGATGACACGTAGCCGTGCGTCCTGCAGCAGCCGTATCGCCCGTCCTGCGGCAGGTAGCCGTACTGCTTCTCCAGCCGGTAGCCGGGCCTGATCCGGTTGACTGACATGGCCTGAGCCACCATCTGGGTCAGTGCCAGCGAGGTGTCGAATCCCCTGGCGCCGAAAGCGTAGTAGTCAGCGATGACGGCGTCGGCCGGATCGCCGACCATGGCGTAGCTGTTCAGGTAGAGATAGGCCCACTGGGGCAGGATCTTGTCCTGCGCGTAGTAGTTGACCAGGGACTGGGCCATGTCGCTGGCGGCTGCCGGATCGAGCATCGCCTGGAGTTGCGCGAGTGAGTGGTACATGTCCCAGCCAGAGAACATGCCGTACTGGTTCCCCTGCCCCGGCCGCAGCTTGTGGATCCGCAGGTCAGAGCCCCGGTACTGGCCGTTCACGTCGCTGATGACCTCCGGCTGCAGGAAGTCCTTGTAGAGCAGGCTGTAAAACTCCTGGGTCCTGGCGAAGCTGCCGCCGGACACCGCGATCTTGCGGAGCAGCTTGTTCCAGCTGGCCCTGGCCGCGCCGGCCACATGAGCCAGGTCCCAGCGAGGGATCTCCCGCCGCCAGTTGAGCCTGGAGTTGCCGATGCCGACGTAAGAGATCGCCACCTTGGCACCGACCGTCCGGTTGGACAGGGCGGCGAAGCTCACGAACACCGCATCTGGTGCGCGCCTCCCGCGTCCGGTGATGACCCTGGCCGAGCGGAACGGGCGGTCGAAGACCAGGTCGAAGTACAGCCGGTAGCGTTGCGGGCCAAAGCGGCTGGTTTCGTTGCAAAAATTCCCAGTGGTGATCGAGCCCTGCACCTCACGGCGGCCGACGATCCTCACGCTGGCCGCCACGACCCTCGTCTCACTGCCCCGCAGCTTGATCAGGAAGTCCGCTGACCTGGTGCGCGGGAACGTGAACCTCCCGATGGCGCTGTGCGCGGTGGCCGAGAACCTGGAGGTAATCGTGGCCGGGGCGTTGCTCCGCGCCGAGTAATAGCCAGCGCGAGCGACCTCGCCAGCGCGGGAGAACGACGTCGTGATCCGGCGGGGGTTCCCCGCGGGCAGCCGGCCGGTCATCGGCAGGATCGGCACGTCGCCGACGGACGGGCAGCCCGCTCCTGACAGGTGGGTCAGGCTGTAGCCATCGAGCTTACGGTCGCCGAAGGTGTAGCCGCCGCCGTCTGTGCGGTGCGGCATAGTGTCCGGGCTCCACTGGATCATCCCGAACGGCACCTGCGCGCCGGGGTAGGTGTTGCCGCCGCTGCTCGTCCAGGTCCTGGTGTCCGCCATTGCGGCCGGGTCGCGCACCGGCCCGGTGACCAGCGAGTCGTCTTTGGACCCGGCGGGCAGCAGCGAGCGCGGGCCGGGCGCTGGGCAGTTCACCAGGTCACGGTTCGCGGTCTTCGAGCAGACGCCGGCGGGCGTCCCTGGCGCCGCGACCGTGCCCGCCGCGGCTGCCGCGACTGTGCCTGCCGCGCCGCTGGCGGCCGGCGCCGGCCGCCCGCCGAGCGCGGCGCCCGGCCATCCGGCGGCCAGCAGGCCAGCCGCCGCGGCGGCTGCCGTGAGCCTCAACCGGTGTGCGGGCTTGCGTGTCATCGGGTAGCACCTGCCAGGGTTCCGGGTTGCTGACGCATTGCCGCGCCGGGCGGCGCGGGCCAATTGTGGAGCCTACGTTGTTCGCCTGGCGGCGGCTGCCTTTGCCGCGGATGCGGTTATCAGGCGTCAGGCGGCGCATCATGGCGGATTCGCCGCGCGGCATAGTGTCAGCCAGGTCAGGCAATCGAAGGGGACGCGATGGCGGCGCGGTGGGATGTCGTGATCATCGGCGGCGGCCACAACGGGCTGGTCGCTGCCGCTTACCTGGCCAGGCACGGGCTGCGCGCGCTGGTGTGCGAGCGCCGGGACATCGTCGGCGGCGCCGCGGTCAGCGAGCATCCGTTCGGGCCCGGTTACACGATCACCTCACTGTCCTACGTGGTCTCGCTGCTGCCCGCCGACCTGGTCCGGGATCTGCGGCTTGACCAGCACGGATACCACGTCTATCGGCAGGGGCCCTATTTCGCGCCGCGGGCTGACGGCAGGTACCTGCGGCTGCCAGATGACCCCGCGGCCCGGAACGCCGAGATCGCCAGGTTCTCGGCCAGGGACGCGGCGCGGTACCCGGACTATCAGGCCAGGCTTGTGGCGATCGCGCGCGTGCTCGGGCCGCTGCTACGGCAGATCCCGCCCAAGCTCGGCTCGCGCCGGCCGCGCGACCTGGTCGGTCAGGGCCTGCTCCTGCGCCGGCTGCGGGCGGTGGACGCCAGGATGGCCGTGGACATCACCAGGTTGCTCGGCGGCAGCGTGGCTGACCTGCTCGATGAGTACTTCGAGAGCGACGCGCTGCGCGGCCTGCTGTCCGTTTCCGGCGTCATCGGCATGTGGGCGGGCCCCAGATCGGCGGGCACTGCCTACGTGACCTTGCATCACCACACCGGCGACGCAGCCGGCCAGGCGGGGGCGTGGGGCTTCCCGCGCGGCGGCATGGGCGCGGTAACCGCGGCACTCGCGGCGGCGGCGCGCGGCTTCGGCGCGCAGATCAGGACCGGGGCGCAGGTCGCCAGGATCCGCACCAGCGGCGGCCGGGCCACCGGCGTGGTGCTGGCCGACGGCGAAGAGGTCGACGCGGACACCGTCATCACCACGCTGCACCCGAGGCTCTCCTTCCTTGAGTTGCTCGACCCGGCTACGCTGCCCGACGGCTTCGCCGCCGACATCCGCCGCTGGCAGAGCAGGAGCGGCACCGTCAAGATCAACGTGGCGCTTGAGCGGCTGCCGGTCTTCGCCAGCCACCCGGTCTTCGACCCGCAGGTGCACGGCGGGACGATCGTCCTGGCAGAGAGCCTGGACGAGATCGAGGACGCCTACCAGCAGGCGGTCTGCGGCTCGCCGTCATCGCTGCCGTTCGCCGACATCTGCATTCCTAGCGTGTTCGACGATTCCCTCGCACCGCCAGGTCAGCACGTCATGTCCATGTTCACCCAGTGGGTGCCGCATACTTACTGCGACCAGCCCGATGCCGATCAGCTGTACGCCTACGCCGACCGGGTGATCGCAAGGATGGACCTGCTGGCACCGGGATTCGCCGAGTCTGTCCTGCACCGCCAGGTGATCGGCCCGGATCGGATGCAGCAGGAATACGGGCTGGTGGGCGGCAACATCTTTCATGGCGAGCTGAGCGTCGGGCAGCTGTTTCACGCCAGGCCGGCCGCCGGTTACGCCGACCTGCGGACCCCGGTGCGCGGCCTGTACCAGGCCGGTTCGGCGACACACGGCGGCGGGGGGGTGACCGGGATACCGGGCAGGAACGTGGTGCGGCAGGTGCTCGCCGACCGCCGGCTGCGCAGCTGGCGCCGGAACTGATCGATCGGCCAGGACGGCGCGGTGCCGTGGCTGCGGCGCGGCCCGGCGCGGCCCGGCGCGGCCACTATTCGGCGGCGGGAAGCTCGTCGGGGCCGATCTGGTGCGCCGGCCCGGGCAGCGCGGCGGCCCGCGGCTGGTCCTGATACTGATCCTGATCCTGGTCCTGGCCCTGATCCTGATCCTGGCCCTGGTCCTGGTCCTGGCCGCCCTGGCCGCCCTGCGGCCGATCGTCGCCGTGTTCCGGCACGGCCAGCGTTGCCCGGCGCAGCGCGGGGATCGCGGCGCCGAGCAGCAGCGCCCCGGCGATGCAGGCGGCTCCTCCGCTGATCACCGATGCCGTCGTAGAGAACAGCTGCGCGACGAGCCCGGCCTCCACGTTGCCGACCGCGGGCGCCGAGGTGACCTGGGCCAGGTACAGGCTGGTCACCCGGCCGCGCAGCGGGTCTGGCGTGTAGTGCTGCAGCATGGCGTTGCGCAGCACCTCGGAAATCAGGTCACCAAGGCCGGCCAGCGCGAGGAAGGCCAGGCCAGCCGCGAGGTTGTAGCTCAGCCCGAACCCGACGATCGCCGCGCCCCAGACGATCCCCGCGCCGATGACCACCAGCCCCGGCTTCCTGACCCGGCCGGTCCATCCGCTGGTCAGGGCGCCGACCATGGCGCCGAGCCCCGGGGCGGCGGTCAGCAGCCCGAACGTCGCCGAGCCGCCGCCAAAGTGCTGCTGCGCGAGCGCGGGGAACAACGCGGACGGCATCCCGAAGATCATCGCGCTGGTGTCCACGAGCAGCATGCCGCCGACGACGCCGTTGTGCCTGACATAGCGGAATCCGGCCGCCATCGACCGCAGCCCTGGCCGCTCGGCGCGCACGGTCGGCGGCAGCGGCCTGATGAACCACAGCGTTGCCCCGAAGATGGCGAAGCAGGCGGCGTCGATGCCGTAGCAGGAGGCCAGGCCTGGGCCGGCGATCAGCGCCCCGGCCAGCGCCGGGCCGCCCAGGTTGCCGAGCTGGCTGCCCATCGCGTTGAGCGCGGCGGCGGCCGCCAGCTGCTCCGGCCCGACCACGGCAGGCATGGCGGCAGTGGACGCCGGCGAGCCGATCCCGGATAGCAGCCCTATCGCCAGCGTGATCGCATAGACGGCCCACAGCGCCGGATGCGGCAGCAGGCTGTTGGCCATAAGCAGCACCGCGAGCAGCGTCAGCGGCACCCGGCTGGCCAGCATCAGCGTGCGCCGGTCGTGCCGGTCAGCGAGCATCCCGCCCGCCAGCAGGCCAGCCAGCATGCCAGCGCTGTCGGCGAGGGTCAGCAGGCCGACAGCCAGCGAGGACCTGGTCAGGCCGAAGACCTGCCAGCTGGCCGCCGTGGTCGCCACGGCGTTGCCAGCCATCGACAGGAACCGGCCGGTGAACAGGAGGCGGAAGTCACGATGCTGACGCAGCGGGGCGAGGTCGATCATGACCTGTCCGACCCGCATACCGCTCCGTTCGGTTTTTCCGGCCACTCACCTGGGACAAGGCCTTCGCCATCGGTAGATTACCCGGCCGTCAGGGACAAGTCGGGCGGGCGGTGGCCGGGCGGCGGCCGGGCACCGGACCGTTGTGTAGCGTCGTGCCAGGAGGTCTCCATGCATCAGCCGCCGATCCCGCACGTCGCAACCGCCGATCCTGCCATCGCAGAGCTGATCGAGGGCGAGGCAAGCCGCCAGTTCGGCAAGCTCCGCATGATTCCCTCTGAGAACTACGTCTCCGCCGCGGTGCTCGAGGCGAGCGGCTCGGTGCTCACCAACAAGTACTCAGAGGGCTATCCGGGCCGCAGGTACTACGAGGGCCAGCAGTTCATCGACCCCGTGGAGCTTGTCGCCGCGGAGCGGGCCAGGGACCTCTTCGGCACCGATCACGCCAACGTGCAGCCATACTCGGGCTCGCCGGCCAACCTGGCGGTGTACCTGGCGTTCCTGCAGCCGGGCGAGGTGATGATGGGCATGGCGCTGCCGATGGGCGGCCACCTGACGCACGGCTGGCCGGTGTCGGCCACCGGCAAGTGGTTCCATGCCGTGCAGTACGTGGTGCGCGCCGACACCGGCCGGGTGGATCTTGACGAGGTTCGTGACCTGGCGCTGCGCGAACGGCCGAAGCTGATCTTCTGCGGCGGCACGGCCATTCCGCGGATCATCGACTTCCCGGCATTCGCGGCGATCGCCGGTGAGGTGGGCGCGGTTCTGGTGGCCGACATCGCACACATCGCTGGCCTGATCGCGGGCGGCGCGCACCCGACACCGGTCGGGCATGCCGACGTGATCACCACGACGACGCACAAGACGCTACGCGGCCCGCGCGGTGCCATGATCATGTGCACGGCCGAGCACGCGAAGGCGATCGATAAGGCGGTCTTCCCTGGTCTGCAGGGCGGCCCGCACAACCACACCACCGCGGCGATCGCCGTAGCGCTGAAGGAAGCCGCGACACCGGAGTTCAGGAGCTACGCCCATCAGGTGGTGACGAACGGCAAGGCCCTCGCTGCCGCGCTCACCGAACGCGGGTACAGCCTGGTCTCCGGCGGTACCGACAACCACCTGATCCTGATCGACCTGACGCCGCAGGGCATCGCGGGCAAGCCGGCCGCGCGGGCGCTCGACCGGGCGGGCATCGAGGTGAACTACAACACGGTGCCGTTCGATCCGCGTAAGCCCTTCGATCCATCGGGGATCAGGATCGGCACCCCGGCGATCACCACCCGCGGCCTGACCGAGCGGCACATGGCACAGGTCGCCGAGTGGATGGACGAGGCGATCATCGCCGCCACCAAGGATGACGAGCAGGCGATCGAGCGCGTGGCGGGCCAGGTGCGCGACCTGCTGGCGGGATTCCCGATGCCGGGCTGGGCGTCACCGGCCTGACCGCGCCACGACAGGCAGCGCCTCCGTTCCAGCCCGGCTTGCCGCAGGACAGCGCTGCCGGCCGGCCTGGGACGCTCCCGCTCCCGCTCCCGCTCCCGCTCCCGCGGCCGGCCGGCCTGGGACGCTCCCGCGGCCGGCCTGGGAGTCGCCGGGAGCGTCTAGCGAACGTATGATCTAGCTAACTAGCTTGCATCGAACGGCATCCGAATATATTTTCGAACTATGACCAGCTGCCTGTCTTCCCCTGAGGTAGCCAATGAAGTTACGGCGGGCCGCGAAGACAGAGGGGCCAGGCCGGCGCAGCCCGGGAATGGCTGACCGGCCCGGTGCCGCGGCGCGGTCGGCGACCGCTCACCGCCGGGCACGCGTAGGGAGGTGGGCAGGGATGCGACCTGAGCCAGTCGGAGTGTGGCTGAGTGACGGGCGGCCGGCCAGGTTCGTCTGGCGAGGCCGTCTTTATACCGTTCTTTCCATTGTCGAGCGGCCATCGGGAGAGCCTGGCCCGCCGCCAGAGCGCCCTGGCCAGCCGGCGCCGGGGCCCACTAGGTGGGAGTGCTGGCGGGTGACAGCGTCGGCGGGCAGGAACATGCCCGCGGCCGGGTATCAGCTCTGCTGGGATCCGGCGACCGACAGATGGTTACTATCGCGAGACAGCAGGTAATCCATGAAGTTATTGCCTGCAATGCCTTTCCGGCGAGCCTCGCGCATCTGGAAGCGTGAGCGAACTAATCTCTTATGAGCACTGCTGGAATCGTCATGCAATAACCACGCGCGCGCAATGAATAAGCAATACGGGGAGCGCGGGCGCAGGTAATGCGGCGAGCGCTGGCTGGCTGTGGCTGGTCAGTCGGAATAACGGGGGAGAGTTTCGCGCGTCATGCTCAGCGGGGGATTGGTGTGCGTTAATGGTTGCCCATGCGCCCGGCCGCGCGCGGTCGGCGGGTCGGCCGTGTCATGGCCGCTCGGCTGGCGCTGACCGCGCCGCGCCGGCGGGCGTGGCTGATCGGGCTGGTCGGCGTGCTCGCCGCGGCCAGCGTCTGCGGCGGACCGGCGGCGGACGCTGGCCAGCCAGCGCTGAAGGCGGTCAGGTACCTGGGCCATACGTTCGCTGTGCCAGCGAGCTGGCAGGTCATCGACAACCGGCGGCATCCGCGCGGCTGCGTCAGATTCGATCAGCACGCGGTCTACCTCGGCCGGGTCGGCAGTGACGAATTCTGCCCGAGTTGGCTGATCGGCACCACCGAGGCGATGGTCATCCAGCCAGCCCCGGCCGGCGCGATCCGCGCCGTGACGGCTAACCCGGTCGAGCGCCAGATCGTGGCGAGCGCCGCCGGCATCTCGGTGACGGCGACCTTCGACGCCGATCCTGCGATCATTTTCCGGATACTGGCCAGCGCGTCGCTGCCGGTCCCTGGGCTCGCGGGTGCCGGACCGGCCGGGCTGCCGCTGGCCGGGCTGCGGAACTCGCGATCGCGCCTGCGCCCAGCCGAATCTGAACCCGGCGTGGATCCGCACCGAAGCGCAGGCCGGCTGGCACTTCATTCCGCTGTACGCGGGACCCCAGGCGGCCTTCGGCGAACTGCGGTCTCCGGCCCGGCAGGGAAGGGCCGCGGCGGCCGACGCGGCAGCCCAGGCCAGATGGCTCGGCTTCGGCCAGCGCACGCCGATCTACTACGACATGGAGGCGTATCCGCCCCGTGCCAGGAGGGCGGCGCTGACCTTCCTGGCTGCCTGGACGGTGCGGCTGCACCGGCTCGGATACCGATCGGGCGTCTACAGCAGCTCGGATTCGGGCGTCGCTGACCTGGCCACGCAGCGATCGAGGCGCCGCAATCACCTACCCGACGTGATCTACGACGCGCTGTGGAACGGCTCCGCCACCACCAGGGACCGCAACCTGCGCGCCGGCCAGTGGGCGCACCACAAGCGGATTCACCAGTACCGGGGCAACGTGACGCAGACGTACGGCGGCCGCAGCATCAATGTGGACAAAGACTACCTCGACGTCCGCGTCGGCTCGCCCGGCGGCACGCCGCAGGCCTCACCGGCGGTCACGCTTCCCGACGGCACGGTTGATCTGTTCTACCGCGGCCGCGGCGGCCGGCTTGAACTCCGGCGCCGACTGCCGCGATCGGGCTGGACCAGGCCGGCCCGGTTGCCCGGCATTGCCTGGTCGGAGCCTTCCGCGGTCTGGACCGGCTCGGTCGTGGATGTCTTTTACAAGGGCAGTGGCGGCGACCTGTGGCTGGATTCGTTCCGCAGGGACGGCAGGTTCGCCGGGCACCGCAGGCTCTCAGACATGGGCGTGATCGGCCGGGGCCCGCGGGCGGTCGCCCAGCCCGGCGGAGTGATCGACGTTTTCTGGCGTGGCTCGGCCGACGATCATCTGTGGCACGGCCAGTTCACTCCCGGCCTGGGGTGGAACGGACCGCAGGGACTCGGCGGCGACCTGGCATCGGCGCCGTCCCCCGTGGTCGCGGCCGCGGGCACCACGGAGGTCTTCTGGAAGGGGCGCGATGGCAGTCTCTGGCATGTCAGCCGCGGGCTGCGCGGCCGGTGGAGCGCGCCGTCAAGCCTGGGCATGGGCCCGCTCGGGGGAGCGCCGCAGGCGACGGCACAGCCGGACGGCGCGATCGAGGTGTACTGGGCGGGGTCAGGAAACCCGCGCCTGTGGGAGGGCTTCTACCGGCCGGGCAACGGCTGGCGCGGGCCACGGGACATCGGCGGCAGGCTCCGGTCGGTTCCCTGGCCGGTGACCGCTGAACACACGGTCCGCGTGCTGTGGGCCGGGCCAGGCAGGCAACTGACCGTGGCCAGGCACCGGGCCGGAGCCCGCTGGAACAGGCCGGGCTGGGACGGCCCGGTCAGGCTGCGCATAGGGCGCTTGTCATCGGCGCCATTCGCGGCCGCAGGCCCGCCAGGCTCGGCGGTGCGGGTGTTCTGGCGCGGGCCGGGCGGGCGGCTGTGGACCGCATCGCTGTCCGGCCATGGCTGGAGCCGTCCGGCCCGGCTGTTACAGGCTGATCTGGCTGGCGGACTTGCGCCAGTCCACGGTGGGAGTCATGGCCTCCGGCCTGACCCGGTATGCGAACCGCTTGGTGATCTCGAACAGCGACTCGATCAGGGTGTCCGACAGCAGGTGCGGCTGCAGCCCGAGTTCGAGCAGCCCGGAGTGCACCACGTTGTAGTGGTGGCCCTCCTCCTCCACCCGCGGATTGTCGAGATGGGTGACGGTGACCTTGTCCGGGCTCACCCTGGCGATCGTCTGGGCCATCTCGGTGATGGTCAGCGATTGGGTCATCTGGTTGAACACCCGGAACTCACCGCGGTCAGCCGGGTTCTCGCAGGCCAGCTGAAGGCAGCGGACGGTGTCCCTGATCTCGATGATGCCGCGGGTCTGGCTGCCGTTGCCGTAGATCGTCAGCGGCAGGCCGAGCACCGACTGGATGACGAACCTGTTCAGCACCGTCCCGAACACGGCGTCGTAGTCATACCGGGTGGCGAGCCGATCGTCCATGGCCGTCTCCGGCGTCTGCTGGCCATAGACCACGCCCTGGTTCAGGTCGGTGGCCCTGATGCCCCAGATCCGGCAGGCGAACTCGATGTTGTGGCTGTCGTGCACCTTGGACAGGTGGTAGTAGGAGCCCGGCCGCTTCGGGTAGAGCACCCGGTCCTTTCGACCCTTGTGCTCGATCTCGATCCAGCCTTCCTCGATGTCGATGTTGGGCGTGCCGTATTCGCCCATCGTGCCGAGCTTGACCAGATGGATACCGGGATTGATCTCGGCGATCGCATAGAGCACGTTGAGCGTTCCCACCACGTTGTTGACCTGGGTGTAGACGGCGTGCTTGCGGTCCACCATCGAATAGGGCGCGGCGCGCTGCTCGGCGAAGTGGACGATCGTGTCCGGCGCGAACCCGCGCACCACGTGGTAGGTGAAGTCGGCGTCGGTCAGGTCGCCGGCATAGCAGCCGATGTCCCGGCCGGTCAGGTCGCGCCAGACGCGGATCCTGGTCTGCAGGGTTTCCAGCGGGACCAGGCTGTCCACGCCCATCTCGAAGTCGTACCCGCGCCGTGCGAAGTTGTCCAGGACGGCAACCTCGTGACCGACCTGGGAGAGGTGCAACGCGGTCGGCCAGCCCAGGTAGCCGTCGCCGCCCAGAACCAGTATTCTCATGGCTCGCTCCTGTCAATCACCGCGGCCGCATCCGCGCCTTGGCCGGGCGCGGGCCCGCGCCCGGCTCCTGGCCGGACTCCCGGGCCGCGCAGCAGCTGGTTTCCCGCTGCCCGCGCCGGGTACCACCTGCGAGGCGCTAGCCTGTTCCTGGACCGGGCGCCGTCGCCGGGAACGCGGATGAGCGCGTCGTTTTGGGCAGGTTCTCGGCACCACGGGAACCTGTTCCCGTACTGTATACGTGTCTTGATGACCAGCATGTCGCCATGCAGCAAGGACAGCAATGCCACAGCTCCTTGATAAGCTGCCGCCCGCTCTGGCCACCCGGCTGAGAGCGCGCGTCAGCAGGCAGTTCGGCAGATTCGCGCTGGTGGCGATCGCCTCGCTGGCCGTTAGCGAGCTGACCCTGAGCATCGCGCTGCTCGCCGACGCCACCGGTGGCGTGGCGAGCCTGCTTGGCTGGCTAGCCGGCGCCGTGGTGAGCTACCTGCTCAGCCGTTGGGCGTGGCGGCGCAAGGGCAGGCCGCATGTCCTGAAGGAGACGCTGCCGTTCTGGGCCATCTCGGTAGGCACGGCCGTGGTGCTGACCTCGACCGGGCACGTGGCAAGCAAGTTCGCCAACCATCATCACTTCTCCGACCTGCAGAAGGTGGCGTTCGTGGGGATCGCCTACCTCCTGATGAACATGGTTACCTTCATCACCAGGTTCCTGATCTTCCACTATGTGTTGTTCGCCGATCGCGGGGGCAAGGATGGCCTGCCTGCCGGCCTCGCGGAGACCGAGTCGCTCGCCGTGGTGACCGTGCCAGCGGTGACCGAGCCGGAGCAGTAGGGCGCCTCCTGACCAAGGCCATCCACGTCCTGACCAAGGCCAGCCACGGGGCCGGCCAGCCGGCTGGCGACCTGGGCCCGCGTCGGCCCGGTGATCGGCTAGCTGGTGGAGCGGCGGCTCGAGGCGCGGCGGCGGCGCTCTCGCCACCAGGTGCCCCCGATCACCTTCGCGAAATGCAATCCATAGAAAACGTTGTGGCCCTTCTTGCTCTGGCCCACCTGCCGCTTGTGGATCGTCGCCGGGCGCTCGGCCACCTTGTAGCCGTGCGCGATGACACCGATCAGCAACTCAGCAGCCTGATACTGCGGCTGCTCAAGCTGGACCGCGCCGGTGACCTCGGCCCGCATCGCGCGGAGGCCGAACGAGGGATCGGTGACGCGCTGACCGGTCAGCACGCTCATCGCCAGCGCGAAAACGCGGACGCCAAGCTTGCGCACCGGATCCTTGGTCTCCTCGCTGCCCTGGGTCCGTGATCCGCTGACGAAATCTGCCCGGCCGGCCAGGATCGGCGCCAGCAGGTCAGCGATCTCGGCCGGGTTGTACTGGCCGTCGGCGTCGGTGGTGACGATGTAGCTGGCGCGGCCCTTCCTTGCCAGCCGGTAGCCGAGCCGGAGCGCGGCGCCCTGGCCCCGGTTGACCGGAACGTCGCAGACCAGCGCCCCTGCCGCGTCTGCCTCCTTGACCGTCCCGTCGGCTGAACCGTCGGAGACCACGATCGTGGCAACGTCCAGGCCGCTGATGGCCTTGGGAAGGGCCTCGACCACCTGGCCGATGCAGCCTTCCTCGTTGTACGCGGCGATCACGATCGCCAGCGGCGGGAGCGCGGTCGCGCGTGCACCGTACTGGCTAGTGAACGCGCCGATCGCAGCTTCGTCGATCGCAGCGTCGTCGATGGCATCGCGGTCGATCTGGGGTGACGTCACCGGGATATCTCCGAGAGCTCTGGCCACAGCGTGGCTATGCCTGCCGTGAGGTCGTCTTCGGGTGCTAGCCCGCCCCGCCGGCCATGAATGCTTCTAAGGTGCTTCACACGTGCCTAACGCCACCAGCAGGCGCACAGGTGCCAGCCAGTGTATCGGCAGCCTCTGATCCGATCACCCAGATGTGGCAGCGGCTACCTGGACAATGCCCTGGTCGGCCCGTTCCCGGCTATGCCATGCTGGGGTGGCCGGCAAGCAGTAGCCGATCCGGTACGGTACGCGACTGATATGGCTGGCCGGGCGGCCGGGCGGCTGGGCGGCCGGGCGGCCGATCGCGGCGGCAGCGCTATTTCCGATCGGCCGGTGCCGCGAGCCTGCGACGGTCGGCAGCGGCAGCCAGAAACGCGGGACGACAGGAGCACAGCGATGGTCACCTGGCCAGCGCGGCCAGACACCAGGGACAGCGAGGACGCGGACGCCAGCGGGATCCTTCGGTCACGCATCGACCTTTCCTGGCTGCCGCCGTTCAGCCAGGCCGTCACCGAGCGGGTCATCTGCGCGACCGGCGATCTGGGCTACGCCACCGACCTGATCTGCCATGAGGATTCACTGGCGGCGGGGGCAGCCGCGCTGGCAGCTGGCGCTCCGGTGGTCGCGGACGTGCCGATGGTCGCCGCGGGTGTCAGCGGCAGGCCGGCCATCTGCAAGTCCGAGGAACCGCTGGCCGAGCGGCTGGCCAGGACCGCGGGTATCGACGCTGCAGCGGCCGCGGTGCGGCTCGCGTTCGGGGAGGCAGGGCCTGGCGCGCTGTGGATCGTCGGGGTTGCGCAGCAGGCGATCTACGAGATCATCAGCCGCGGCGTCCAGCCGGCCCTGGTGATCGGCATGCCGGCCGGGCTCGCCGGGGCGGCCGAGGCCAAGAGCGCGCTGCGCTGCAGCGGGCTCCCGGCGCTGACCAACGTCTCGGCGAAGGGCGGACCAGGGCCCGCGGTGGCTGGCTGCCTGGCCCTGCTACGCGAAGTGCTCGGCTCGCTGCCCGCGGGCCAGGACTCGCGGCGGCCCGGCCAGCCAAGGCGCGGCCTGACCACGTACCGTCCGCAGGCCCGGTGAGGCTTGCTGTGCTGTCGTTTCGCGCCCGGCGGGCATCTGGTGCTACGGCCAGGTGCCCCGCGCGGCCGCCATGGTACGCCTCGGCCCTGGTTTCGGGCATTGTCGGCGGTACCCTGCGATCGCGGCGCACAATTACGCCATGGCTGCAACATGTGCGGCAGCTGCGAGCATCGGATCGCAGCTGCCACCAGCGGGGTAGCGGCCTGGCTGAAATCGCCGCAGCGAACCAAGCGAACCAGTCTTATAGGAACCAAGCGAACCAGTCTTATAGGAGAGGCCCGGAGGCATGAAAGAGGGACAGGGGCTAGCCGCGTCGGTGCCGTGGGCTGGCGCCGGCCGGACGTCACCTGTGCCCTCTTCGCAGCAGCCTGGCCCTGCCACGCAGACACCCGATGATGCCGAAGAGCCGCACGCCAGAATCGATGCACGCAAACTGGAGTCGGCGCTGCTCGAACTGCGAAGCCAGATCGTCCGCATCCCGCTTCCGCTCGACTGCCCACGAGCCGAGGAAGCCAGGGCTGAGCGGCAGCAGCTCATCAGCCAGATCGACGACTACCTGCTGCCGAGGCTGCGCCAGCCGGGCTCGCCCATCCTGATCGCCATGGTCGGTTCGACCGGCGCGGGCAAGTCAACGCTGCTGAACAGCATCGTCAGGGCACAGGTGAGCGCCACCGGCATCCGCAGGCCGACGACGAACAGCCCGGTGCTTGCCTGCCATCCGCAGGACGTGCGTTGGTTCGCCGAGAACGTTTTCCTGCCGACGCTGCCCAGAGTCAGGCAGCAGGGCCTGGCGATGCCGGGTCGTGATGGGCTGCTAGTGCTCGCCACCAGCGAGGGAATGCCCGAGGGAGTGGCCCTGCTCGACACCCCGGACATCGATTCGGTGGTCGCGGCGCACCGGCAGTTCGCGCGCCAGTTCCTTGACGCCTCCGACCTGTGGCTGTTCGTGACCACCGCGCGCAGGTACGCGGACGCCGTCGTCTGGGAGTTGCTCAGGGACGCCCGCGACCGGGGCGCCTCGCTCGGCATCGTGCTCTCCCGCGTCCCGCCCGCTGCGCGCCCGCAGCTGAGCGCGCATTTCGACGCGATGCTGGAGGCCAACGGCCTGGGCGAGGTGCAGCGGTTCGTGATCCCTGAGACCGTGGTCGCGGACGCGCGGCTGCCAGAGGAGGTGGCGGCGCCGGTCCGCCACTGGCTTGAGGACACGGCGCGACGTGACGACCGCAGGGTCGCGATCTTGACCACCACGATGTCGGGCGTGCTGGACACCTTCAAGACCAGGATTCCGGTGCTGGCCGCGCAGGTGGAGACGCAGCTGGCGGTCAGGGCGGAACTTCGGTCTGCATCCGACCTGGCCTACGCCGCCGGTCTTGCCGAGTTTGATGAGGCCACCAGGAGCGGGTCGCTGCTGCGCGGCGAAGTGCTGGCCAGATGGCAGGACTTCGCCGGCACCGGCGAGCTGCTCGGTACCCTCCAAGTGCGCAAGGCCCGCAGGCCGGCACAGCGTTCCAGGCGGCACGCGATGACGGCGAGGGCGCAGGCACTCAAGCTGGCACTAGGTTCCAGCCTCCAGGCGCTGGTCGTTTCTGTAGCGGATCGAGCTGCCGAGGATGCCATCGGACGCTGGCAGGCCAGTCCGGCAGGCGCTGCCCTGCTCGCACAGGCTGCGCAGGAGCGTGCCGAGCAGGAGCGTGCCGAGCAGGTGCATGCAGAGCAGGTGCATGCAGAGCAGAGGCGTGCCGAGCAGGTGCATGCAGAGCAGAGGCGTGCCGAGCAGGTGCATGCAGAGCAGAGGCGTGCCGAGCAGGTGCATGCTGAGCAGAGTCGCACTGAGCAGGGGTGGCCAGGAGCGCTGACCGAATCCGGTTGCCCGCCGATGCCGGCCTGGCCAGGCGAGGACCTGCCGCCCGGCGTGCCAGGCACACGCGGCGCCGTTGCCGCCGGACTGTCTGGCGTCGGCGGGGCCGCGGCAAGCCCGCCTGCTGGCGGCCTTGCTGTGATCGGCCCGGTGCGATCCTCGCTCGACCTGCCTGATCGGGCCTCCCGTGTGGTGGCCGCCTGGCAAGACCACTTGCTCCGCCTGGTCCAGACGGAGAACGTGACCAGGCGGTCAATAGCGCGGGTTGCCTCCTTCGACCCGGAATCACTCGCACTGGTGCTCACCATCGGGGTACTCGGTTACGGCACCGGGGACGTCACGGTCAGCGAGGGCGCGAGCGCGAGTTCCCAGCGGCTGCTCACCGCGCTGTTCGGCGCCGGGCTGCTGCGCGATATCGCGGGCCAGGTCAGGCAGGATCTGCATGAGCGAATCGGCCTGCTCTACGCGGAAGAGGCGCTGAAGTTCACCGCGCTGATCGATGGCGTCGCGAGTCCCGACGAAACAGCGCCGACCGAGCTCTACCAAGCGAGCTACTCTCTGGAGTCGGTGCGATGAGTGCGCGACGGCAGGTCATAGGTGACGGCCGGAAACCAGGCGCCAAGCGCACACCAGGCGCCAAGCGCACAACAGATGGCTCGCCGGCCGCTCAGCAGCCGACCGCCGGTTCGGCCCCCTCAGATTCAGCTGGCGCCGGGCTCGAGGATTCGGCTGCCGCCGGGCTTACCAGCTCGCCTGCCGCCGGGCTCACAGGTTGGCCTGCCGCCGGGTATGGCGGTGCGGCTGGGGTCGGTCAGGCTGGTTCGCCTGCCGCCGGGTACGGCGGTGCGCCGGCGGTCGAGCAGGCCGACTTGCCGACGGCCGCGCAGGCACGTGCGGCGACGGCTGGCCACCAGGGTCCGGGCGGGGCGGAGGCTGCCCGGCCGGAGATCGCGGGGCCGCGGCCGATGAGGAGGCCAGCCGCAGCACAGTCCGCAGTCGGCCGTGGCAGGGCCGCCAAGTCCGGTGCCGCCGGGTCGGGCGGCGCCGCGCCAAGTGGTGCCGGGCCGGGCGGCGCCAGATCAGGCGGAGCCGGGCTGGGCGTCGGCGTTCCCGGCCGAGACCAGGCGCCCGGCGCAGGCGGCGGCACTGGCCTGCTGCCCACCCGCGTGCCATCCGATCAGCCGTTGCCGGGGCGCGGTCGCGGCAGCCGTCGCCGATCCGCCAGCGTTCCTGCCATGCGGCGCTCTGCGGCGTTGTCCCCGCGCCTGATGGCGCTGGCGCGGATGATCCAGATCGGGACAGCGCGAGGCGGCAGGGACGGATTCAGCAAGAAACTGCTTTCCGAGGCCGAGGACGTGCTTGCCAGAGCCGGGGAGCGGATGCGGCTCTCGTCCGCGCACACCGTGGTCGTCCTGGCCGGCGGCACCGGCAGCGGCAAGTCCTCGCTGTTCAACCGGCTAGCCGGTGCCGACTTCTCCACCGTCGGCGTCACCAGGCCGGTCACCAGGGATGCGCACGCCTGCATCTGGGGCGAGGCCGGAGTCGGCGCGCTGATCGACTGGCTTGGCGTCCCGGCCAGGAACCGGTACTCCCGTACCAGCGCCTTGGACAAGGGAGAGGACGATCTTGCTGGCCTGGTGCTGCTTGATATGCCCGACCATGACTCGGTGATGAGCCACGTCGGCGACCTCGTAGACCGGCTGGTCAGCCTGGCCGACGTGATGATCTGGGTGCTTGACCCGCAGAAGTACGCGGACGCCGCGGTGCACCGCCGGTTCCTGGTGCCGCTGGCCGGGCACTCCGACGTGCTCGCCGTCGTGCTGAACCAGTCGGACCAGCTTGACGCTGCCCAGATCGACGAGTGCCGGCAGGATCTTCGTCGGCTGCTGGACTCGGAAAGCGTGCACGATGTGCCGATCCTGGTGACGTCGGCGGTCACCGGAACCGGGCTTGCTGAGCTGCGGCAACTGCTGGTCGAGCGGGTCGCAGCCCGCCGCGCGGTCGCTGCCAGGATCTCTGACGACCTGGACGTGGTGGCCAGGCAGTTCGCGGCGTACGCGGGTGACTCGCGCACGGCAGCGGGTGGACTGCCAGCCGAGACCAGGGAGTACCTGCGTGAGCAGCTAGCAGCGGCGGCAGGCGCCGCCGCCGTCGGCGACTCGTTGCGCAGCGCGCGCGAGTTCCGCGCCACTGACTTCGTGGGCTGGCCGATCGCATGGCTAGTGCAGCGGCTGACCGGCCGTGACCCGCTGCGCAAGATGCGTCTAGGCGCGCTGTGGAGCGAGCTGAGAGCGATGACCGCAGGGCCATCAGGTGCGCAGCAGGCGGAGATCGACAACACCCTGACACAGCTCGGCGACAAGCTGGCCGAGCATCTGCCGAAACCCTGGTCGCTAACGGTGCGAGCCGCCGTGCGGTCGCGAGCCGACCAGATTCCCGCTGCGCTCGGCGCCGCGATCGGCGAAGCGCTCCCGGCGGAAGACAGCGTTGCGTGGTGGTGGCGGCTGGCCGGCCTGTGGCAAGGGCTGCTAGCCGGAGCCGCCGCCGTCGCACTGGCCTGGATTATCGTGGTCGTGGTGCTCGGCGTGTTCCACGCCGCAGCTAGTCCGCCGCACCTGTTCAGCAGTGTGGATCTGCTGCCCTGGCTGTTGCTGGGGTTCCTGGTCATGCTTGGTCTTGGTGCGGCCACAGCTACGGTCTGCATGTCCTCGGCGCGGAAAACCACCGAGCATGAGCGGGAGCTGGTGGCCGCCGAAATGCAGAGCCAGATCGGAGCGGTAGCCGCCGAACTGGTGGTCGTTCCCGCCGAGCAGGAGCTGTCTGAGCTGGACAGGTTCCGCCAGGAGTCACGCGTGGCTCTGGGCGGCTCGGCCTCGGCAGCCGCGTCTGAGCAGGCTGTGCGTCCTTAGGCCACCTTCCCTGAGCAGCGAATGATCTCACGTCGCCTCCGAATTCGCATCGCGCCGTCCACAGGTCCCCGGTGCCGCACGCAGTTATCCACAGCCAACACCGGCCAGCTACCCGCCCATGGTCACCTGGGCGATCGTAAGTCCTGCGGCGCGGCGCGAGCCGGCGCCGGCGCGGCAGTCCCTGCGCGAGAGGCGCGCTGCTGTCGCGCGCAGCCCGGGAGGATCGCCATGTTCAATGAGGCTCACATCAGCCTGACCGGCTACGTCGCCACCCAGCCGGTCATCAAGGAAGTCGGGGCCGGCGTCACCAATCTGACCATGCGGGTCGCCTGGACCCCGCGCTGGCAGGACAGGGTCTCCGGTGAATGGGTGGACGGCAACACCTCCTATGTGACCGTGATCTGCTGGCGCAGGCTGGCCGCGAACGTCGCCACCTGCTTGCGGAAGGGCGATCCCGTGGTGATCAAGGGTCGGCTCTCGGTGCGCAGTTTCGATGGCAAGGAGGGCGTGCAGAGGACGGCGGTCGAGATAGACGCCAGTTCGGTGGGCCACGACCTGTCTCGTGGTGTTGCTCAGTTCCAGCGAGTCAGGCCGCAGATCGGGCTGACCGCTAGCGAGTTCGCGTCGTCCGTGCCGTCTGGGGGCGAAGCTGGCGGCGCGATGCGGCCAGGAGCGCTCGGCGCGCCCGGCGAGCGGCCACGCTCCGACCAGGACGGCGCCCCGGCCGCGTCGGACGAGGATCTCTTCGACGATGCGGCCATGAGCGAACTCACCGCTTCCGAGCAAGCCGCCGCCGTGCCGTTCTGAACGTCCCCGCGTCCGTAGCCGACCGGTGGTCCGCCGCTGCCTGGCGCCACGGCAGAGCGCTGGCAGCGGCCGGTGCGCCCAGGTGGCGGCGGTCACTGTGCCCGGGTTGGGGGCGGCCGGTGCGTCCAGGTGGCGGCGGTCACTGTGCCCGGGTTGGGCGGCCGGTGCGCCCCGGTTGGTGGTGGCTGCCGCGTCCCGGTTTGGGGAGCGGCCGGTGTGCTCCGGGTTGGGAGGAGCCGGTGCGGCCCCGGGTTTGGGGTGGCCGGTGCGCCCGGGTTGGGAGCAACCTTGCGCCCGTGCTGGCAGCGGTGTGCGTGCGCAGGTCGTCGCCACCATCGCGCTGATCAGTGCCTCCTGGCGCGCGGCCGGCGCATCCGTGGCTGGGCGCTGCGGGGTCGGCCGGGGTCGGCTTGGTGGGACGGGCCGCTCAGTCCGGGCTGGGTCGCCAGGCGCCGGTCAGCGAGCTTCGCTGAGCGGCAGGGCCGGTAGCAGGGGGTTATTGCGCCAAGCGGCGCCAGGCTGCACCTACCCTTAAGCCATGCCCGAGTTCATCTATCAGATGCACGCTGTCCGCAAGGCGCACGGCGACAAGGTCATTCTCGACAACGTGACGCTGGCCTTCCTGCCTGGCGCCAAGATCGGCGTCGTCGGGCCAAACGGCATCGGAAAGTCCACGTTGCTGCGGATGATGGCCGGGGTCGAGCAGCCGTCTAACGGCGAGGCGCGGCTGATGCCGGGTTTCACGGTCGGGATGCTCGACCAGGAACCTGTGCTTGACCCGGCGAAGACTGTCCTCGGCAATGTGGAAGAGGGCGTGGCGGAGACCAAGGCACTGCTCGACAGGTACAACGAGATCGCCGAGCAGATGGCGACGGATTACTCCGATGAGCTGCTTGAGGAGATGGGCAGGCTGCAAGAGCAGCTTGATCATCGCAACGCCTGGGATCTGGAGAGCCAGCTGGAGCAGGCCATGGACGCGCTCCGCTGCCCGGCGCCTGACGCTGAGGTGACCGTGCTTTCCGGCGGCGAGAAGCGCCGGGTAGCGCTATGCAGGCTCCTGCTCGCCCAGCCGGACCTGCTGCTGCTGGACGAGCCCACCAACCACCTCGACGCGGAGAGCGTGCTCTGGCTTGAGCAGCACCTGGAGAAGTACCCGGGCACTGTGGTCGCCGTCACCCATGACAGGTATTTCCTCGAGCATGTGGCGGGCTGGATTCTTGAGCTCGACCGCGGCCGGGCCTACCCGTATGAAGGCAACTACTCCACCTACCTCGAGACCAAGGCGGCCCGGCTGAAGATCGAGGGTCAGAAGGACGTCAAGCGGCGTAGGCGGCTTGAAGAGGAGCTTGAATGGGTCCGGTCAAGCCCTCGCGCCCGCCAGGCCAAGAGCCGGTCCAGGCTGCAGCGATATGAGGAGATGGCCGCCGAAGCAGACCAGAACAGGAAGCTCGACTTCGAGGAGATCCAGATCCCGCCTGGCCCGCGGCTTGGCAGCTTGGTCGTGGAAGCGGCCGATCTGTCCAAGGGCTTCGACGACCGGGTGCTGATCGAGAACCTGAGCTTTAGCCTGCCGCCGAACGGGATTGTCGGCGTGATCGGGCCGAACGGGGTCGGCAAGACCACCTTGTTCAAGATGATCATTGGTGAGGAGGAGCCAGGCGGCGGCTCACTCAGGGTCGGGGAGACCGTGCAGATCGCCTATGTCGACCAGGCCCGCGGCCGGATCGACCCGGACAAGAACGTCTGGGAGGTTATCTCCGACGGAGAGTCGTACATCAAGGCGGGCAAGACCGAGGTGCCGAGCCGGGCCTACGTGGCAGCGTTCGGCTTCAGGGGCGGCGACCAGCAGAAGCTTGCAGGCGTGATGTCCGGGGGGGAGCGCAACCGGATGAACCTGGCGCTCACGCTCAAGCAAGGCGGCAACCTGCTGCTGCTCGACGAGCCCACCAACGACCTCGACGTGGAGACGCTGTCGTCGCTGGAGAACGCGCTGCTTGAGTTCCCCGGCTGCGCCGTGATCACCAGCCACGACCGCTGGTTCCTCGACCGGATCGCAACCCACATTCTGGCCTGGGAGGGCGGATCGAGCTGGTTCTGGTTCGAGGGGAACTTTGAGGCCTACGAGAAGAACAAGATTGATCGCCTTGGCGCTGAAGCCGCCCGGCCGCATCGGGTGACATACCGCAAGCTGACGCGCGGCTGACCGGTCGTGGTCGCGGAGTCGGACGCCGGCGCTTGCCGCATTTGGGCAGGCGGGCGGCCAGAGGGTGCCCCCGCCATGGCGCACCGCACGTGGGCCGGGCGGGCCCTTGTGCGCGTGCCGTTAGCTGCTGGATTGACCCTAAGGCGCGGCCCGGATCCCGGCCGCCCGGGGCCGGCCCCCACGCGCAGCGACGCCCTCGATCCGATCACTTCCGCCACGCTGGCCCCGCCAGCATCGGCGAGCCGCACTTTGCACGGGTTACAGTCAATCTGTGCCCTGATTTGCGGCATTCGTCCGCACCCAATCGGTGCCAAGTGCGGGCCGGACCCGGTTGGGCGGCGGGCCGTCAGCGGTCAGCATGTAGTCATTGATCGCAGCCCGTACCTGCGGCAAGGCGGCGTGCCCGTGGCCAGTGAACATGCGGATGGGCATTGACTGATCGCCGGTGCGCCTTGCCTCGCCAGCGTGCTCGCTGCCCAGGCTATGCCGGTCTATCTTTGGACGCGAAGCGGATCGGATTGAACACGCTGCGGGAGACGGGCGAGAAGCAACCCCTGTCGTGAGCGACCAAGCGCGTCAGTGCGGACATCTCGGCGGCCAAGGGAAAGCTGAGCAGTGCGGGGCTGGCGGCGGTGGGCCGGATCTGCAGCGATTCTGGACTGGTCGCAGCCTGCGGGCGGATCGGCTTGTGTTGGTGAGCCGGCGGAGCGGGCCCGTTAACGATAAAAAACAGTAAGGGGCGCCTGTGCAGCGTCAACCAGGAAACGTCGGCCGCGTGGCGGCTGCCAGTATGTCCGTGGTCGTGCTCGGGGCGGGTGGCACCATGGGCCTGCCGATCGCGAGGAATCTGGCCCGTGCCGGGATGGCCGTCAGGGGCTGGAACCGGTCGCGGTCTAAGGCTGAGTCGCTGGTCGCCGACGGCGTTCGGCTCGCCGATACTCCGGCGCAAGCGGCCGCTGGCGCCGACGTCGTGCTGACGATGCTCGCCGATCATGATGCGGTACGCGCCGCGATGACCGGCGAGCAGGGGGCGCTGCCGCAGCTGGCTGGCTCCTCGATCTGGGTGCAGATGAGCACGATCGGCGAGGTGGGCACCGAGCGGTGCGCCAAGCTGGCCGCCGAGCATAGCGTCGCGTTCGTCGACGCGCCGGTGCTCGGCACCAGGGCGCCAGCGGAGCAGGGAAAGCTGATCGTGCTGGCGTCCGGTCCCGACCAGTTGCGCGACCGGCTGCGGCCGATCTTCGATGCGATCGGGCAGCGAACCATGTGGCTCGGCGATGCCGGGACGGGCAGCCGGCTGAAGCTCGTGGTGAACACCTGGGTGCTCACCGTGGTGGAAGCGGGCGCCGAGGTCATCGCTCTCGCCGAAGGGCTTGGCCTGCGGCCGCAGTTGCTGCTCGATGCCATCGAAGGCGGAACGCTCGACCTGCCGTACCTGAGGATGAAGGCCAAAGCGATCACCGAACGGAACTTCGAGCCGTCGTTCCGGCTGGCGCTTGCGGCCAAGGACGCCGGCCTGGTCGAAGAAGCCGTGCGCCGGCATGACCTGGACCTGCCGCTGGTGAGCATGCTCCGGCAGCGGCTTGAGGAGGGCGCACGAGAGCACGGCGACGCGGACTTCAGCGCCACCTACCTCACCAGCGCCGCCAGGTTGCGGGACTGAGCCCGTCGGCGCTGGCATATGCTCGTCCAGCGACAGTGGTGCCCGCGTTATCTGAGTGACCCAGCCGCTGGCGGCGGGCAGGCCAGCCGGACCGGAAGAGCCCCGATGACTGTCGATGCCCCCTCGCCAGGGCGGGACGATCAGAGCACGCCGACGGCCAGAATGCCGACCGCCGGGACGCCGACCGCCGGGACGCCGACCGCCGGGACGCCGACGGCCAGAATGCCGAGCGCCGGGACGCCGACCGCCGGGACGCCGACCGCCGGGACGCCGACCGCCGGCGCGCTGCCCAGCCGGGTGCGGGTCGTGGTCGTCGGCGGCGGAATTATCGGTACCTCGGTGGCCTATCACCTTGCGCACGCCGGGCTCAGGGATGTGCTGCTGCTCGAACGTGACCGGCTCAGCTCGGGGACAACCTGGCACGCCGCGGGGCTGATGGCCACTTTCGGCTCGACCTCCCAGACCTCAACCGAGCTGCGCAGGTACACCCGTGCCCTGTACGGGCGGCTGGAGGCAGAAACCGGGCTGGCCACCGGGCTGCGGCAGTGCGGGCTTATCGAGCTGGCGATCGAACCAGGGCGGCTGGAGGAGTACCGCCGGGTGTCGGTGTTCAACCGGCACTGCGGCGTCGAGGTGCACGAGATCTCCCCGGCCGAGGTCGCCAGGCTGTTCCCGCTGGCCAGGACCGACGACGTGCTGGCCGGCTTCTATATCCCTGACGACGGCAGGGTCAACCCGGTCGACGTCACCATGTCCCTGGCCAGGGGCGCCCGCATGCAGGGAGTCACGATCGTCGAAGGCGTTGCCGCGACCGGCTTCCTGCGGGCCGGCGGCGCCGTGACCGGAGTGCGCACGGCCATCGGCGATATCGAGGCCGAGTATGTGGTCAACTGCGCCGGAATGTGGGCACGCCAGCTCGGCGAGCTGGCCGGCGTATCGATCCCGCTCCAGGCCGCCGAGCATTACTACCTGCTCACCGAGCCGATCGAGGGCGTGGACAGCTCCTGGCCGGTGCTCGAGGATCCCGCCTCCTACGGCTATTACCGTGAAGAGGGCGGCGGACTGATGCTCGGCATGTTCGAGCCGGTCTGCGCGCCGTGGCGGGTGGACGGCATACCGGAGAACTTCTCGTTCGGTGAGCTGCCGCCCGACTGGGACCGGATGGCGCCATACCTGGATACCGCGATGGCGCGGGTACCGGTCACTACTCAGATCGGCATCAAGAAGTTCTTCTGCGGACCGGAGAGCTTCACCCCTGACTTGCTGCCGATCGTCGGCGAGGCACCGGAACTGAAGAACTACTTCGTCGCCGCGGGACTGAACTCGATCGGGATCCTGACCGGCGGCGGGATCGGGCGGACGGTCGCGCAGTGGATCGTGGACGGCAGCCCGGACATTGACGTCACCGGGATCAACATCGACCGGCTGCACCCTTACCAGGCGAACCAGGAGTACCGCGCGACCAGGACCGTCGAATCACTTGGCCTGGTGTACTCGTGCCACTACCCGAACCGGACACCCAGGACCGCTCGCGGGGCGCGGTTGTCGCCGATCCACCACCGGCTGGCCGCTCAGCGTGCCTGCTTCCGCGACGTCAGCGGCTGGGAGGGAGCCGACTGGTACGCTCCGGAGGGAGTCGAGCCCGAGATCGGCGAGCTGTCCTGGGGCCGGCCGCACTGGTTCGGCTGCTGGGAGTCCGAGCATCGGGCGGCCCGTAACGGCGTCATCGCGATGGACATGTCGTTCATGGCGAAATTCCGCGTCCAGGGCCGGGACGCCGGCCGCGAGCTTGAGCGGATCTCGGCCAACCGGGTAGCCGCCGAGCCTGGCAAGATCACCTACACGCAGTGGCTCAACCAAGCGGGCAGGCTTGAGGCCGACCTCACCGTCACCACGCTCGACGAGGACGAGTTCTGGGTCGTCGCCTCTGATACCGCGCACCGGCACGCGCAGACCTGGATGCGCCGCCATTTCGGCGATTCGCACGCTTTCGTCACGGACGTGACGTCCGGCTATGCGCAGGTCAACATCCAGGGGCCGCGGTCAAGGGAACTGCTAGCCGCAGTAACCCATGCGGATATGTCAGGCACGGCGTTCCCGTTCCGGGCGGCGCGCTACATCGACATCGGGCTCGCCCGCGTCCTGGCGATCAGGATCACCTACCTCGGCGAGCTTGGCTATGAACTGCATATCCCGGCCGAGCAGGCCGTGCACGTATACGACCGGCTGATCGAGGCGGGCCAGCGGTTCGGCCTGCGGCACGCGGGCCTCAAGGCGCTGGCCAGCCTGCGAATGGAGAAGGGCTACCGGGACTACGGGCACGACATCGACAACACCGACACGGTGCTTGAGGCCGGCCTCGGCTTCGCCGTAGCGCTGGACAAGCCGGGTGGCTTCATCGGCCGGGAGGCGGTGCTGGCGCAAAGGGCGGCAGGCCCGCTGCGCAGGAGGCTGGTCCAGGTGCTGCTGACCGATCCTGGGCCACTGCTGTTCCACGCGGAGGTGATCAGCCGCAATGGGCGGCCAGCCGGGTATGTCCGTTCCGCTTCTTACGGCTTTACCCTCGGTGGCGCGGTCGGCCTGGCGATGATCGATGCCGACGAGCCGATCGACCAGAAATACCTGGACGCCGGAGACTGGACGGTCCAGATCGGCGATGCCTGCTATCCGGCGGTGACCTCGCTGCGCCCGCTGTATGACCCGGCGAGCAAGCGCGTGCAGATGTAATGACCGGTGCTGATCCTCCGGGGCGGCAGCGGGCGCGAGCACCAGGAAGGAGAGACGATGGCTAAGCTTGCTCAGTTCGAGGCGCTTGTTCCGGCCGACCACGGCCTCGCCGTGCTCGTCGTGACCGGCCGGGACGGGAACGTTCGGCCCTCAGTGGTCAATGCCGGGGTGCTGGCGCACCCGGTCACCGGCGCCAAGGTGGTGGGCGTGGTGGCAGGCGGGACGGCGCGCAAGCTGCATCACCTGCGAGTAAGGCCGCGCGCCAGCGCCGTGCTCAGGGCCGGCTGGCAGTGGGCAGCCGTCGAAGGGCAGGCCGAGCTGGCCGGGCCCGATGACCCGCTTGACGGCGTGGACGCGGAGCGTCTGCGGCTGCTGCTGCGCGAGATATTCACCGCCGCTGGCGGCACTCATGACGACTTCGACGCCTATGACCGGGCGATGGCCGACGAACGCCGCACGGCTATCCTGATCACCCCTGAGCGGGTTTTCGCCAACGGCTGACCGCACCGGATTGCCACCGGAGACTCTCCGGCGGGTGGCCGGCCCGGCTCAGGCCCGGCTCAGGCTTGGCTCAGGCCGAGGTCCCGCCTGCCGCCGTCGTCGACCTGGCTCACCGGCCGGGCATCGGGTGAGTTCACCAGGCTCTGCGCCGCCATCACCAGGTAGTCCCACAGCTGCTGGTCATGATCGGGGTCGAGCGCGATCTCGTCCAGGGCGGTGCGCATGTGCCGTAGCCAGGCGTCGCGTTCAGCGGCGCCGACGCGGAAGCGCGCGTGCCGCATCCGCAGCCTGGGGTGGCCGCGCTGCTCGTTATAGGTTGCCGGACCGCCCCAGTACTGCATCAAGAACAAGCGCAGGTGCTCGGTCGCCGGCCCGAGATCCCGGCTCGGGTACACGGCCCGAAGCGCCGGGTCCGCTTCGACTTCCGCATAGAACCTGCGCACCAGCCGGGTGAATGTCTGCTCGCCACCGACCGCCTCGTAGAAGCTGAGCTGCGGCTCGCGCTGCGTCGTGCTTTCCATAACGGGCTCCAGGGTACGTGCCGTACCGGCCAGGCAGCGCGGGGGCCTGCTGCCTGCTGCCGCGCTAGGTCATCTGCTGTTCGGCGGCGAGATCATAACGTTCCGGTGTTTTGATGTTGGCGGCAGCCCGGTCGGCCGGTCACACTGTTCACGGGTGCCCCGACAGCCAGACGGGCCGCCTCAGCTGGGAGGTGCGGTGCGCAGGGTATTGCTGCTCAACGTCACGTACGAGCCGCTGACCACCGTCGGCCTGCACCGGGCCGTCGGGCTTGTCCTCGCGGACAAGGCTGAGATCCTGCACAACGAAGCCACCGGCCTGGTGCTGCGGTCGGCGTCGGTGAAGCTCGCTGCGCCGTCGGTGATCAGGCTGCGGCGCTACATCCGGGTGCCGCACCGCAACCGTGTCCCGCTGACCAGGGCGGCCCTGATGCGCAGGGATGGCTACCTGTGCGCCTACTGTGGCGGATCGGCTGACACCATCGATCACGTGATGCCGCGCAGCAGGGGAGGAGCGCATGCCTGGGAGAACTGCGTGGCCTCCTGCACCAGGTGCAATCACCGCAAGGCCGACCGGCTGATCGAAGAGCTTGGCTGGACGCTGCGCTGGGATCCGCTCGCGCCGCGCGGTTCGCACTGGCGGCTGATCGGCGCGGCGCGTGACGGCGATCCGCAGTGGGCCACTTACCTGGCGATGTCAGCCGCCTGACGGCGTCCCTGGCTGATCCGCCGCGGCAGCATGCGCGAGTGACGCAGCAAATGGCCGCAGGCTCGGGGCCGGTGTCTCGGCTTCGGCCTGAGCGGAGGCCGCTTGCCCGGCGCTGTCGGAGGGACGGTACCTGCTCGGTCCGGTCGATGTTACGGTCACGGTGCGGTGCCGGCCGACGGCAGGGGGACTCAGCCATGCAGCGGGACATCTTCACCAGCGATCATGAAGCGTTCAGGGACATGGTTCGCGCGTTCATCAGCAAGGAGGTCGCGCCCTACCACGAGCAGTGGGAACGCGACGGCATGGTGTCGCGAGACGTGTGGCTGGCCGCTGGGCGTGCTGGACTGCTCGGCATCGACATGGACGAGAAGTACGGTGGCGGCGGCAATCCCGACTACCGGTACTACCTGATCCTCAACGAGGAGCTGACCAGGGCCGGGGCGCACGGGCCCGGATTCTCGGTGCACAACGACATCAACGGCCACTACTTCGGCCGGCTGGTGACGCCCGAACAGGCCGACAGGTGGCTTCCCGGCTACTGCAGCGGCGAGCTGATCACCGCGATCGCGATGAGCGAGCCAGGAGCAGGCAGCGATCTGCAGGGCATCATGACCAGCGCGGTCCGCACCGGGGATGGCTATCTGCTCAACGGGCAGAAGACGTTCATCTCGAACGGGCAGCTCGCCGATCTGGTCATCGTCGTTGCCAGGACGGACCCTGAGGCTGGCCACCGGGGGATCAGCCTGCTGGTCGTCGAGCGCGGTATGGCCGGTTTCGACCGCGGCCGGAATCTGGACAAGATCGGCATGCACGCGCAGGACACCTCCGAGCTGTTCTTGGGCGACGTGCGCGTGCCAGCCGAGAACCTGCTCGGTACGGAGGGCGGCGGCTTCATCGCCCTGATGCAGAACCTTCCCAGGGAGCGAATCGCGATCGGCACGGCGGCGCTGGCCGGGGCTGAGCAGGTGTTCGAGGACACGCTTGAGTACTGCAAGCAGCGTCAGGCGTTCGGCAGGCCGATCGGAAAGTTCCAGTACAACAGGTTCGTCCTGGCGGAAATGGCGACCGAGCTCGCGATAGCGCGGGCGTTCACCGACCGCGCGGTGACCGAGCACAACGCCGGCCGACTGTCCAACGAGGACGCCTCGATGGTCAAGTGGTGGGACACCGAGCTGTGCAACAAGGTGGTGGACCGCTGCGTTCAACTGCACGGCGGTTACGGCTACATGCGCGAGTACCCGGTGGCCAGGGCGTTCGCCGACGGCCGGGCCCAGACCATCTTCGGCGGCACCACAGAGATCATGAAAGAGATCATCGGCCGCGGCCTGGGCCTCTGACCCAGCCCGCCGGCCGCGGTACCAGCACCTCTGGGCGGTGCCGTCCTCGGCGGTGACCAGCGGCGGCGGTGTAACAGCGGATCGCGCTGCCGGGCGTCAGCTGTCATAAACTGGTGAGCACCTGGCGATACGGCAGGGCGCGGTGCCAGGTGCCAATGGTTGACGCCGGGAGCCAGCAGCCGCGGAGCCAGCAGCCGCGGAGCCAGCAGCCGCGGAGCCAGCAGCCGCGGAGCCAGAAGGAGGGCCGCCGTGCCGGAGACGAACATCGACCGTGAACTGATAGTCCCCGAGGGCGGGTTCTGGCCTGCGCCGTCGATACCGCAGCCGAACATCTATCCGATGGAGTGGCGGGTCGAGACCGAGAAGCTGGCGACGATCTACCAGAAGTCCAAGGTCATGGCCTGGAATCCGGCCGATCTGCCATGGGACGGTCTGCGCGCGGAGGACTTCAGCACCGAACAGCGGCTTGGCATCATGTACTGGTTCGCCGTCCTCGCGAACTTCGACGCGTCCGGGCCTGCCGTCTTCGCCCGCGCGACGATCAGGGCATTCGAAAAGCACGAGGAGGACCCGATCCGCAAGTGCTTCTTCTCCATCACCAGGGACGAGATGAACCACGAGGAGTGCTGCCAGCGGGCGATCGCCACCGTGTGGCCAGGCGGGCCGCTTGACTGGCAGCCGAAGACGGATCTGGAGCGCGCGGCGCACAACAACATCGGCTGGCTGTACCACAACGGCGGCCGGTACTGGAGCGGCTACAACCGGGCGGTCGACAGGTACTCGCTGCCCGTGCTGTTCACCAGCTTCATGATGGGCGAGATGGCGGCGTCCACCCTGTTCCGCGGGATGGCATCGGGCACCACGCATCCGGTGTTCTCTGACATGTTCCACCGGATCGGCCGCGATGAGTCGCGGCACCTGCTGATCTGCATGACGATTTTGGAGAACGAATGGCCCGGCCTGACTGACGACGTCAAGGCTACGATCACCAGGCAGCTCAGGGCCGGCTTCATCTTCCTGTCCATGATCTTGTGGGAACCGCCTGAGGGGTTCTGGGAGCTGCCGCCGTACTTCCTGCCCAATCACCGGGTGCTGATGGGCCACGCCAGGGACGCCGGCCTCGGCGTGCTGAGCTACGAGGAGCAGGCGGAGAACTGGCGCTCGGCCATCGCCAAGATCAGGATCATCGTGCAGCGCTGGGGGATCGAGTTCCCCGCCATCCCCGAACTCGACATCGAGGGCGTGGACGTATCAGCCGACATCAACCCGGACGACATCATCCCGGTGTTCTGACGTCTGGCCGTCTGAAGAGCGGGTCGAAAAACCTGCTCATCGGGATCTTCAGCAGATCGGCGAGCGCCTCGAGATCAGCGACGTCGAAGGGCACGTGACCTTTCAGGCGACGTGACAGATATGGCCCGCTCCAGTCCAACTGAAGGGCAGCCTGGCGTGCGGTGACGCCACAATAGCCAAGCCAACCTCGAACCTGGCCTGCTACAGCCTGTGTGCCAGGACTGGTTTCAGCTCTGGTTAGGGGTCGACGGCCAGCTTCCGCTGAAGGTTCGTTCATGCTGCTGAGCTTACAATTTTTCCGCTGAGCGATCAAGCCGAACTTGACGATCTTTCCACTGAGCGGATAAGTTGCCCGGTGTGTCCACGCCTTACCACGAGAGCGTTGCATCTGCCATCCGACGCGAACTGGTGAAACGTTCGCTATCGCAGAGCGACTTTGCCCGCGCTCTCGGGTGGTCACATCCCTACCTCAGTCGCCGACTCAACGGCCGTGTTTCCTTTTCGCTGAGCGATATCGAGCAGATTGCAAGCGCGCTCGACATCTCACGCGCTCAGCTTCTAGATCCACCGCTCGCAAGCTGGAGGGCATCGTGAACGTCAGCGCGACCGCTGACTTGGAGTTGGGTTTCTCGCTGCCGGCCGACATGGTCGAGTGCATGGCCGAGGGCCTGGTCGACGCGATGGCGGCCGGCACGGAGCTGCTGACCTCGGCCGAGGTCGCCCGGCTGGCCGGGATCAGCACCAAGCAGGTGACTGAGCTGACCCGGCGGGGCAGGCTGGCGTCGGTGCAGCCGGGCGGCCGGTACGGCGATCACAGGTACCGGCGCGCGGACGTGGCGGCGTTCCTGACGGCCAGGTGGTCGTCGTGACGGGTTCCGGCGGGGCAGCCGTTTTGGGAGGGGCGGCTGTCCCGCCGGACTGGGGGCTGGCGGAGCTGGCGGCCGCGGTCGAGGCGGTCTGGTGGACCTGGCGGCAGGGCGGGCTGAACTACAGCCAGGCCGAGCAGCTGGCGGGCCGGCTGCGGGCGGCGCATGAGCTGGAGACGCTGCGGCGGCAGTACCCGGGGTGGCGGATCTGGCGGCACGAGGCCGGGGGCCGGGTCCGGCTGATCGCGCAGGCCGCCGCCCCGGGCCTGGTGCCGCACTCGATCGTGGTGGCTCACGCTGGCGAGCTGCGGATGATCCTGGGGCCGCCGCCGCTGCCCCGGGCCCCCGCGGGCCGGCCCGGAACCCGTAACCGCATGCAGGCGGGCGGCCGGCCCGCGGGGTGGTGGCAGGCGGGATGCTGAGGCTCCGGGCGCTGGCGGGATGGCGGCCCGGGG
>WNFX01000450.1_pt1 | contig 40619 bp, 33 predicted proteins | sample 5400111 | NCBI WGS metagenome assembly WNFX01 (sample SAMN13153363, study PRJNA577476) | soil metagenome | isolation source: 40 cm soil or saprolite under grassland replicate 1 | place: USA:California | collected 2016-06-15
CCACCGGCACGTTGTGCCGGTTCACGTCGAGGACGACGATGTTGCTCGAGGAGATACGGACCACAGGGTACCACGCCCCGCGCCGCAGCGTGTGCGCGCCGGCAGGACCGACGCGCGCCCAGCCCTTCACCTGCAGCCGTGTCGGCGTAACCATCCGGTTGGTGCTTTCCATAGCCATTAGACTACCCTGCCGGCGGCAAGCACGTCGTGACTCGTGTCACAGGGCTCGGGGTCGCCTCGGGCTTCAGCCGCATTCTGAAAAGCCGCAGACGTGACATTTCGCACAGCCCTCGATGAACGCCAGTTGCGAGCCGCAGTCGGGGCAGGCGCCGATGAAGTCTTGCTCGGGCCGCCTCGCCTCCAGCACGGTGTCCCCGCTCGTTGTGCGCACGACGGCCTTGGGGCTCTCGAGCAGGTCCTGCTGTACCCCCTGCTTGTCCTGCATCCATTTCTCGATGGCGATACCGATCGCGTCGGGCACGGACATGACCTTGTTCGGGCCCAGGCCGACAGCGCGGTCGGACGAGATGCCGCGCAACTGCCGGTAGATCTCCGGCAGCGGCACGCCGGAGCGCAGCGCCAGCGAGATCAGCCGGCCGACCGCCTCGACGTCCGCCATCAAGGCGCCGCCCGCCTTGCCGAGCGACATGAAGACCTCGAACGGCTGGCCCTTGTCGTCTTCGGTGATCGTCACGTACATCGTGCCGAGCGGCGACTCGACGCGGCGCGTGGAGCCCTTGAGCAGGTCGGGCCGTGAGCGCTTCGCCCGGCGCTGCAGGTTCTCCGCCTCGACGTCGTGCAGCCGCTCCTTGGTCAATTGTAGCTCGGTCTCGAGCTCGGCGATGCGGCTGAGCGCTTCGGCGAGTGCGCCCTTCCCTGCTTCGACGACCTTCTTCGCGGTCGAACCGGTGGACAGCACCTGGTTCTCGCGCGCGCCGTCGCGGTACACCGTTACGCCCTTGCAGCCGAGCTCGTAGGCGTAGCGGTAGATCTGCTCGACGTACTGCTCGGTCGCGTCGTGAGCAAAGTTGCCTCCGGCGTCACATCGTGCGCGGTCACGAAGACGCGCTGCCATTGCTCCGGCACCGCATCGAAGTGGATGTGACCGGCCTCGGCGATTTGCTGCACCAGCGCCTCGGAGTACCACCCCTCGCGCTTGGCGATGGTGATGAAGTCCTCGTTCACGTCGGGCATGAGCACGCCCGCCTGATTGCGCATGAACGCGACGGCGAACAGCGGCTCGATCCCCGATGAGCACCCCGCGATGATCGAGATCGTGCCGGTGGGGGCGACGGTGGTGAGGTTGCAGTTGCGGAGGCGCCGCATCGGGCGGATCCGCTCGCCGCGCGCGTTCCGGGCACACGTCTCGTCCGGACCCCAGATCGACCGCTCCCATTCGCCGAACACGCCGCGCTGCTCCGCCAGCTTCTCGGACGCGACCTTCGACTCTTCGTCGATGAACTGCATCAGCTTGCGGCCGAGCGCGACACCGGCGTCGGAGTCGTAGGAAATACCGAGGCGCACCAGCAGATCGGCCCAACCCATGATCCCCAGGCCGATACGGCGGATGCGCTTGGCGAGGTCGTCGATCTCCGGGAGCGGGTACTTGTTGGCGTCGATGACGTTGTCGAGGAAGTGTGTGCAGAGGTGGACCGCCGTGCGCAGGCCGTCCCAGTCCACGTCGCGATGCTTCACAAAGAGCCCGACGTTGATCGAACCGAGGTTGCAGACGTCGTAGGACAGCAACGGCTGCTCGCCGCAGGGATTCGTCGCCTCGTAGCTGCCGAGCTGTGGCACCGGATTGTACTGGTTGGCGCGATCGATGTAGAACACACCCGGTTCGCCCGTCTTCCAGGCGCCATGCACGATCTGCTTGAACACGTCGCGGGCGTCGAGCTGACCAACGACCTTCCCGGTGCGCGGGTGGATCAGGTCGTACGACTTCCCCGCCTCGAGCGCCAGCATGAAGGCGTCGGTGACCGCCACGGAGATGTTGAAATTCGTCACCTGCGTGAGGTCGTCCTTGCAGTGGATGAAATCCAGGATATCGGGGTGATCCACGCGCAGGATGCCCATGTTGGCGCCGCGCCGGGTCCCCCCCTGCTTGACGACGTCAGTCGAGGCGTCATACAGCTTCATGAAGGAGACGGGACCGGATGCAACACCCATCGTCGAACGCACGACGTCGTTCTTGGGGCGCAATCTGGAGAACGAGAATCCGGTCCCGCCGCCCGACTGGTGCACCAGCGCCATCGCCCGGAGCGTGTCGTAGATGCCCGAGCGGCCGTTGGAGAGGGCGTCCTCCACCGGGAGCACGAAGCAGGCCGACAGCTGCCCCAGGGGGCGGCCGGCGTTCATCAGCGTGGGGGAGTTCGGCATCCACACCCGCGTCGCCATCAGCTCGAAAAACGTCTCGGCGAGACTTTCCACAGCCCGGTCCGACGCCCCAAACGCCCGATCCGGTGCAGCGATCGTCCGTGCCACCCGCCAGAACAGGTCCTCCGGCTGCTCCACCGGCTTGCCCTGGTCGTCCTTCACCAGATACCGGCGTTCGAGCACGGTGAGCGCGTTGGCGTTCAGATCGAGGCTCTTCATGCGGATCTCACGTCTCAAATAGTAAGAAGAGGAAGTTAACGGAACGTGGAGGCCCAAGGTAGATGTGCGAGGAGAGCCGGGCAAGACTGAAGACCCGCGTTGACGCGTCTCATACTCCGAGTATCAACATCACAAACTTGTCCTCTGGACGGGGAACGCCCCGCTGCGATGCCGCTCGGCCTCTCCAACGTAATGCTCCCAGGTTCCCCGGATGCGCGCCCGGAGACCGTCATCGACGTCACGCACGACCCGTGCGGGGACACCCATGACGAGTGAACCGGGCGGCACCTGCGTGCCCTCGGGCACCACCGCGCCCGCCGCGACCACGCTCCCCGTCCCGATGCGCACGTCGTTGAGCAGGATGCTCCCCATCCCGATGAGGCAGTCGTCCTCCACGATGCAGGCGTGCAGGATGACCCGATGCCCCACGCCGACGCGCGCGCCGATGAGGGCCGGCTTCCCCTCGTCGACGTGCACGATCGTGGCGTCCTGGATGTTGGTCGCTTCCCCAATCACGATCGGTGCCATGTCGCCGCGCAGCACCGCCTGATACCACACGCTCGAGCGTGGGGCCAGTGTCACGTCACCGAGCACTACCGCCCCCGGCGCAATGAACGCGGTCGGATCGATCCTGGGCTTGGGGATTACTGGCGCACCGGCTGGAACGGCCACTGCACCCATGCGTCGGTCGGCTCGCCGTTCTTCTGTGCCGGATTCCAACGCAGGCGTTTGGCCATCTCGAGCGCGTCGTTGTTGAACGTCTCCACGTTGGAGGCTGCGTAGACACGCGCTTCCAACGTCTCTCCATCGCGGGAGACGTGGACCAGGAGGATCACGGGCCGCGGGAAGATGGTGGCATCCGCCTGCACGGGGATCAGCGTCGCCGACAGCGGCCCGGGCCTGCGGTCGAAGCAGATGTTGTCCTGATTGTAGGCCGGCCCGAACCGGTCGCACGGCCCGCTACCATCGTCGCTGCTCTGCATGTCGAGCTTGACGCTGAACGTCTCGCCCGGCGTGATGATGACCTGGCGCTCGTAGGTCTGGTAGCCCGCCGCGCGGACCGTCAGCCGGTGGACGCCCGGCGTCAGATCGAGCTGCGTCCCCCGCACCGGCTGCCCTTCGATGCTGACGCGCGCGCCGGGGGGGACATTCTGGAGCACGAGACGGCCCGGGGTCCCAGGCGCGATGGGGGGTGCCGGGGGGGGGGGCGCGGCCTGGCCGCTGTCGGGACCCTTTGCGCTATCGCCGCTGGCCACGCCGGCGCTGTCGGTGTGTCGAGTCGTATCGCGCGCGCCGGCGGTCGAGTCGGCTCCGGCACGGTCGGGCGATCTGGCAAAGATCAGTCCCTTCTTGTACGCGTAGAAGCCGCCGCCCCCGAACACCGTTCCCACGATCAACAACCACAGGAGCAGTCCCGACAGGATGCCGTGGCGTGCGGGCTCGGCGCCGGGAGGGCGCCCTCCCGTCGCGCGGGGCAGCGGCGTGGTCGGCGCCGAGGGCAGCCGGGCGCTGGACAGCGACGGCATCGCCATCGTGGCGTCGGTCGTGAACGACACCGAGCGGCCGCCCTCGAGCACGCTGACCAGCTCATCCGCGTTCTGGAAGCGCTGCGCCGGCGTCTTTGCCATCATCTTCTTGACGACCTCGAAGAGCTGTCGTTTTTCGGGATTCTCGAGCGGCGGGGTGGGGATCTCCTCCATGATGTGCTTGTAGCCGATGGAGAACGAATCCTCGCCGTCGTACGGCACGCTGCCGGTCAGGCATTGGTACGCCACCACGCCGAGCGAGTAGATGTCGCTGCGGCCGTCGAGCGGCTGCGCCTTGGCCTGCTCGGGGCTCATGTAATGCGGCGTGCCGATCGACATCCCCGTCCCGGTCAGCTTGCCGCCGGACGCGGCTTTGGCGATGCCGAAGTCGGTGACCACCGCGTGGCCGTGCTCGTCGAACATGATGTTGTCGGGCTTGATGTCGCGGTGGACGATCTCCTTCTTATGCGCGTACGCCAGCGCCCGGGCCACGTCGGCGAGGATTTTCCTGATCTCGGCGGGCGGCAGGCTGCCGCGCGCCCCCAGGATGTTGGAGAGCGGCTTGCCCCGCAGAAACTTCATGACGAAGTAGATCACGCGCCCCGATTTTCCGACGCGGTAAATCGGAATGATGTTCGGGTGCTCGAGCCTGGCGGACGTACGGGCTTCGCGCTGGAAGCGCTCTACGAATTCCTTGTCGAAGGCGAGCGAGAACGGCAGGACTTTGATGGCGACTTCACGGTCGAGCTGCTTTTCCTTCGCCTTGAAGACGATGGCCATGCCGCCGCGGCCGAGCTCGTCGACGATCTCATACTCTTCGTCGAGCTCCTTGCGCACCATTTCGATTTCCGTGATCTCCTGCGCCTCACTGAGCGCGCCGACGGGCGTCGTCGCGGTCAGGTCGAGGCCGCAGGAGTCGCAGAACTTCGCGGTGTCCTTATTCTGGGTGCCGCAGCGAGAGCAGTACATCCCGTCTCCGAGGGAGCCGGGCCTAACTTAGGGTTTGCGCGGATGCCGTGCAACAGACTAGCGCTCCACGACTTGGAATCGTTGGGCGCGGGTCACACGGACACCGCTGGCAGGATCGGAAATCACGACCGTGAGCCGATAGGTTCCTTTCGACACGTCGCGCAATTCGATGCCACGCTGCACGCGCGTCACCGGTCCGCTCGCCGGCGCGTCGAACTCGAGCAGCACCGGTGAGCGCCCGCCGCCGAACAGCCGTCCGATCGAGCCGAACAGCGAGCGGCCGCCCGCGCGCTCGAGGCGCACGACCGTGTGATAGGGCGCGCCGTTCGCGAGCCCGTACACCTCGTAATACAAGTTCACGCCGCTGCCGCTCGGAAATCGTTGCAGCGGATTGAGGCGCACGGTATCGCCGGAGGGCGAGAACCAGACCAGCCCCGACCCTTCGCGGCCGACGACGACGTCGCTGACCGCGAAGCGCTGCGGGTCGAGCCGTTCGACGTGCAACGGATGGGCGACCAGATCACCCGCGCGGCCATCGACACTCTTGACCAGCAAGCGATAGAAGTACTCGCCGGCCGGAACCGGGACCGAGAGACGCCCGGTCAGATACGCGGGGCTGCGCAGCGCCTGGTGCGCCGCGAACACGCGTACCGTGTCGATGCTGGCGACGACCTGATCTGCGGAATCCGACACCAGCACGCGGAACTCCAGCGGGTAACGGACTCCTCCCCCGTTCCCCCCATTCCCTCCGTCGGCCGGCTGTGGGTCGAGGCGTTCACCCGGGATCGCGAAGACCAGATGCAGGCGTTGGCCCCCCCCGCCACTGTCGCCGACGACGAATTCGCTCGCCACGACGTCGAGCCGCTCATCAAAGCGTTGCGCGTAGCTGTCGCTGGTCGTCCCGAGCAGGATGTTGCGATGCCCCTGCTGGCGATCCCGGGACAGCTCGGTACCCGGCGACCGCACGCTTTGCGCGACCCGGGAATAGAGCGGGCCAAATTGATCGCGCGTCTGGTACAGCGCCGCGATCTCCTGATCCGTAGCCGACGTGGCACGCACCGCGCGCCGGAAGCCGAGTACGTCCGCCAGACTCTCGACGAGCTTGAAGTCCTGCACATCGTCGCGCGCCGCGAAATGGAAGATCAAATCGCCGTCATCACCGCCACGGCGATACAGCCAGCTTTCGTTGGGCGCACAACCCTCGCCGTTCGGGTCGACGGGGCCCAGGCACTGGAAGCGCGCGCGCTTGTCCGGCTCGCCGTGGCGCAGGTAGATCACGCCGCGGTCGTCGAACTCGGCTTGCTTGGTGCGGTACACTTCGGTGATGTCGTAATGGCGATGGCGGCTGACGAGACGGAAGTTGTGGCGGGCATAAAACCAGCGGCGATAATGCTCCGCCAGCCGCTCGCCCACGTCACGGGCTTCGACGACGTCGCGCCGCGTCCAGAACTGCTCCAGCCAGCGCTGGCGCGCTTCCGGATCCCGCAGGCCGTCGAACGCCGCCAGCTCCGCGGAGTCGGCAATCCAGGAGAGATCGAGGCGATACATCGTGAGCGCCTGCGCCGAAGTCGCGGCATGCGCGCCCGCGAAGTAGGCGGCCCATCCCTGCGCCGGCCGCCCCGCGTCGTACATCGTGCGCGCCAGCTCGAGCAATCCGACACCTGAGTCACCACCCACGGAGAGGTACGCGCCGAAGGCCACCAGCGCGGAGTCGGCCTCACCGGCTTCGCGCTCGATCCGTCCGCGCACGAGCTGCACCTGTGCGTTGCGGCCGGCGGGCCCCGCCGCCGCGAGACGCACGGCAGCCAGCGCGACTTCGAGACGCGGGCGAATGCGCTGCGTGAGCGCGGTGTTGGCGAGGTCGACGACCGCGGAGGCAAACGCGGGATCGGCTTCGGCGGCGCGCGCAAATGCCTTCGCCGCCTTGGAGAGATAGTCCTTGCCGAGCATCTGCCGGATATTCTCGAGCGCCATCGAGCTGTGCTCCCCGATCGCCAGCTCCGCCAGCCCCAAGCCGTACCAGGGATACGGCCAGTCGGGACGCAGCTCGGCAGCCCACTCGAATTCGCCGGCCGCGTCGTCGTAGTGCGATTTGGTTTTGGTGACTTCGCCCAACCGGTAACCGATGAAGCCGAGACGCAGATGCAGGAGGGGATCGTCGCGCCGCTCTTTGGCGATCTGGATCGTCGCCGCTTCGAGCCCATGCAGTGCCGTGCTGTCAGCGACGAGCCCCAGGGAATCGCGCAGCGACTCGAGGGTTGCACGGTCGGCGGGAGATTGCGCCAACGCGGCCAGGAGCAGGAGCACAGCCATGCCTCTTCATTATACGTGAGGTCATCCCGGAGACCGCTAGAGGGAGTTTCCGAGCTACGTCAGAAGTCGGCGCCGAAGGCGGCGTATACGCGTGGGTGACCGGTGGCGGGCTGCGCGACGCCCAGGCGCAAGCGCAGCAGCAGATCGTAGGTCACCGTCATGTCGCCGATCAGCTCCGCCCCCGCCGACCGCAGGCGATGTAGTCGCGGGGCCCCGGTATCCCATGCATCGCCGATGTCGCCGAAGACCGCGACGGCGAACTTGTCGACGCCGAACGGCAGATGCCCGATCGACCGGCCGACAAGCGCGAGCGGTACGCGGTATTCCGCCGTCAATGTCGCCGCGCGGCGTCCATACAGAGTGCCCGCCGGATAGCCGCGCACGGGGAAGGTGCGGAATATCCCGACCGATTGCCCGAACCCCAGGGGCACCACGCCCGATGACACACCGCCCACGGAAAACCGATCGATGATCGGACCCTGGAGCGATCCGGCAGCTGCGCGAACCGCGAGCACCGGATACGCGAAGCCGACGCGCGGCCCCAGGCGCAGGTACGCCTCGCCGCGCCCAACTTTCTCGTCGAGCCAGCGGCCGGTGCCCTGCTCTTTTTCGTAGCGGTAGAGGAAACTCGCCAGCGCTCCGTCCTGCAACGACACCGCGAGCGGCGCGTACACCACGGACCCGAACGCGAGCCTGGCAGATCCGCCGAGACGATCGTATTTGTCGCAGCCGTTGCAGATGTCGGAGAGGATCGTATCGGGGATCGAGACGAAGCGCCTTCCTTCATATTCGCCCGCAATGCGCAGCGAGACGAACCTGCGCCAGCGGTGCGCGAGGAGCGTAGCGCCGATCGACGCCTCGCGGTCTTCGGCAGACACCTTGTGACCCGTCCCGTCGATGCCTACAAACCACCAGTCGTTCGAGGCGTAGAAATCGAGCGTGGGATTGCCGAAGGCATCACTAATAAGGAAGAGCGAGCCCTGCGCGCGCAGCGGTGAGCCGGACATGAGAGCCGTGGCGTAATACGCATAGCGACCCACGGCGTCGGTCCCCGCGGTTGCGAGACCATAGAAGTGCCCCGCAAGGCCCGCATTGGTGCCGGTTGGAATCCAGAAATGCGGCCGCAGCGAGCCCCAAGAGGAGTACCCCGTTTCCCGGAGCAAAACGGGAGGCGCCGAGTCGAACGTCGCGGCGGACTGCTCCGGAGCCGGTCGCGGTGCGATCGGCCGCGGCTCCACCACGCGCAGCTCCCACCCATCGTCACCGAGCGTCGCAAATACGATGCGGCCATCGGACAGCGGCGCGGGCGCGCGCGCGCCGCGCGGCTCGTCGGTGACCTGAGTGATGCCGCCTTCGGTCCACAGATGGATCTGCGGAAAGCCGGCCGCGTCGGTGACGAACAGGATGCCGTGTTCGGACCACGTCGGATCGGCGATCGCGCTGCCATCGGATGCCTCAGCGAGCACGGTGACCGAGGTGGGAGCTGGAGCGAGCCACCGCACCAACGCCCAGCGGCCGTTCTGATGACGGGTGGCGGCCACCCAACGCCCGTCTGGTGACGGCACCGCCGGCCCCCAGGTCGCCGACGAATCGATGCGCTGTGTGCGCGGCAGCCTGAGGACACTGCGCCCTTTGCCCAGCTCCAGCGCCGACACGATGCCGCCGCCGGCACGCGGCTCGCTGAGCCGCGCATCCGTGGTCATCCGCTGCCACCCGCCGTCGGGTAACCAGCGCCACAGATCGCTCCGCACCGTCCAGCGACCCGTGTAATCGAGCTGGGCGATGATCAACGTGTCGCCCATCCAGTCGAAGCTCACCTGCCCCGTAGTGCGATGTGAGCGCAGCACGGCGAATGTCTTCGCGTCTACGACGCGCAAGCGCTGCGCACCGAGACCGTCATTGTAGACGTAGGCGAGGCTGCGGCCGTCGGGTGAGACGCGCGCCAGCGGCTCGCTGCGCAAGCGACCTACGATCAGCCGGCTGCTCGCCGCGGGCTCGGCCCTGCCGGCCGTCGCGACGGCTCGACTCCACTGCGCAGTGAGCGCATCCGGCACACCGACGTGGCGCAGCGGGCGGCCCACACGGAATGGAATGAGCTGTCCGGCGGTCGCCTCCGTGAAGCGCGGCGCCACGGAGTCGCCGGAGGGGACGGTGTGCGACAGGTATTCCCAGAACCGGCTGCCGTAGGCGTACGGCGCCAAGCCATTGGGCCAGCGCGTGAAATAGAGCGCATCCCATGGCGATCGCGCGTGCCCTGCCGCGGCATCAGCCGCGACGGCCTGGCGATGGTAACTCCCCTCCGCTCGGCCACCCGTGGTGAAGCGGGATTCGTAGTATGTCGCGAGCCCTTCGATCACCCAGCTCGGCTGATACTGGTTGGGAAACAGCTCGGGCACGCGCCCGAACACCGTCTGCAACGTCTTCCAGATACCACGCGAGCGATCGAGATGAAAGACGTGGGTGAGCTCGTGCACGATCACGAGCCGTTCCCAGCTGTCGAAGGTCTGCAACGCGGGCTCGCTGACCGGCGGGACCAGCAGAATGGTGAAGCGGTTGGAAGGATAGGTCGTTGTGAATCCGTTGGGTGTGTCGAAGTCGTCGGACAGCGTGACGTCGATGATACCGCGCGGCCGATGCAGCTCGGTCGCGAGGAGCGTGTAGGCGCGTTCAGCCTCGCGTGCCGCTTCGAGCGCCGCAGCGCGATATGTGGGACGAAAATGAATGCGAAAATGCTGGGTGTGGAGGGTTCGCCAAGTACCTGACGGATCGACTTGGGCGGCGGCCGGTCGTGCGAGCGCGAGGAGGAGAACGACGCACGACGCACGACGCACGATCATTTCGCCATCTCACGGAGAAAATCTTCGATCCCTTTTGCGATCCCTCGCGCATACCGCATCCGCCCCTCGGGGCTCGCCAGCATCGCCTCCTGCTCCGGAATCATCATGAACAGGCCTTCGGTCAGCGCGGACGGCATCCAGGGATCGCGCACCAGGGCGTAGTCGCCCCGCCCCATCCCCAGGTCGCGCACGCCCAGCTCGGCAACGAGGGCGCGGTCGAGCGCGCGCGCCAACGCCGCACTGCGCGGATGGAAGTAGTAGACGCTGGTGCCGCTGTTGACGAAGGGATTCACGCCGTCGGGGAGCGCGTTGGCGTGAATCGAGACCAGCACGTCCGCGTCGTGCTCTTCGGCGAAGTGGGTGCGGGGGAACAGGTCGATCGGCGTTGAATCGGTGCGCGTCAGCGGCACCGTCGCGCCCGCGCGCTCGAGCAGCGTCTTCGCTTGCAGTGCGACCGCGAGGGTGGCGACCGGCTCCCACAACCCCGACGGCCCCTTGGCACCGAGTGGCGGATGCCCGGGATCGAGCACGATCGTCCGACCCGCGAGGGGCCGGCGCGGATCGATGACCGGTGGGCGGCGGATCTCGAGCAGCAGATCGCGCCCGCTCCAGCGCGTGCGGTATCCCCACACCGGGCCCGCCAGCGACAGCGTCAGCGTCACTTCGTCGGCAGTCGGCTGCGCGTAGCTCATGCGTGTCACGTACGGATCGGTGCCGCCGTGCTGCATCCAGTTCACGTCGGAGGCAACGCCGTAGAGCCGCAGCGTCAGGCTGCGATCGCCTTCTTCCACCTGGAAGGGGACGTGCGCGGGAAGCGGAACGCGCAGCAACAACGATCTCGTACCGGCAGTCAGCCGGACCGAGCCGACGATCCCGCCGGGGGGTGGCGTTGCGGGCGGCAGCGGCACGACGTCGGCCGTGTTGACCCACGCGACGGCGCCGCGCGACAGTTGCAGCCGTGTCTGGCCGTTCCAGCGCGCCGACGCCACGGCCGTCGTCCCCAATGGGAAGAACCAGTTGTACGTCCCATACGGGACCGCCCTTCCGACCGTGAGGCTATCGCTCGTCCCTGTGTGCGCGGTGTCGTCGTTCAGCACGACCACGACGAGATGGGCACGATCGAGCGTATCGACTACGAGAGGCCAGACGGCGCGCGCGGTATCGGCGCCGACGATCGCCTCGACGATGGCATCGCACAGCGGTCGCGCCGGCAACCACGCGATGTAGCGATCGGGGGCGGGCGGGAGGCGGTAGGAGGCGGTATCAGTTCCGAAAGCCCGCACACCCCACGCGGGCTCTGCCGGCAGCGTGTCCGGCACGAACCAGACCTGCTCGTTACTCCCCTCCATGCGCAGCCTCACGCGAGCACCGGGCGTCGCGCGCACGGAGAGGCGGATCCCCTCACCCGTCGGAAAGGCGAGGCTGTCGGTAGGCGTGAAGCTGGTCGTGTCGATCCAAGCCACTGCACCGGGCGGCGGCAGAAAGTGCTGCGCGATTCGCGCGACGAAGGTCGTCTCACTCTGCTCGGCGCCGGATCCGGCACGCGCCACGATTTGGAATCGCGCCAGCGAGTCGGCCGGCAGCGGCACCCAGGCGAGCCAGCTTCCGTTCGCGAGCACTCGAACCGGGATACCATTGACCGAGAGCGCGACGTCACCGCGGCCACGGCCGATGCTTCCGAACAAGAAGGAAGAGTCCTGCGCCTGGATCGGTTCGGCGGTGTCGGGATAGACGACGGTGATGTGCAGCGGCTCGTGAACGGGAAGAGGGGACGCGGGACGGGGGACGGGAGAACCGCAGCCCACCGCCGCGACGAAAAACGCGGCCCACACGAGTCGCATGTGGCGCAAGCTAGCGCGGAGCAATAGATTGGGCCACCTTACTTTATGGTTCACAGCGCCTGCCAATACTGCGGTCGCCAGAATGAGACGACCGCACAATTCTGCTCCGATTGCGGCAAGCCCTTGACCAAAGCGGCGGCCGCGCGGGCCGCCGTCGCCGCCGGAGGCGGCGGCGGGGGGGGGGGGAGCATCGTCTCCCGAACCAGCGGGCCGCCCTCGCCCGGTGCCGCGCCGGTGGATGCGTCCTGTCCCCTGTGCGGATCTGTGGTGATCTCCCATGGTGGAGGTGGAGGTCCCGACCGGCGATTCAATCCCGATAGACGCTCCGATCACTCCCTCATGCTGGTTCTGGTTTCCGAGATGGCCGCCGAAGTGGCGCGCTTCGAGCGCAAGCACGTAGTGACCACGATCGGCAGGACCGAGGGCGATATCCGCTTCCCGGAAGACCAATTCCTGTCCCCGCTGCACGCCAAGCTGTCGTGGGAAGAAGGCCGGCTCGAGGTACGCGACCTCGGCAGCCGCAACGGCACGTGGGTCTTTCTCGAGGCGCCGTATCTGCTGATGGACGGCGACGTCATCCTCATCGGCTCGCAAGTGCTGCGCTTCCGGCGGCTCGGCTATCCCGGCCCGCACACCGCCGACGCCGATGCGACGAAGCGCATGGGGAGCATGGTGCCCAGCGCCGACATCGCGAGCCTGACGCAGCTGCGCAGCGACGGCAGCTCACGCGACGTGATCCAGCTCTCACCGGGCCGCGACGTGCACCTCGGCCGCGAGCGCGGCGACTGGATCTTCCCCTACGATCCGTCGATGAGCGCGCAGCACGCGACCGTGCGCTCGGAGGACGCCGATTTCGTGCTCGTGGACGACCACAGCCGCAACGGCGTCGCCGTCGCGGCGCGCGGCGCCATGTCGCTGCAACACGGCTCGCGCATCATGGTGGGCGACAAGCTGCTGCGGGTTGAACTACCAGGGGCGGCAGCGGCGGCAGAGGCGGTAGAGTTGTGAAGATCTGTCCCGTCTGCTCGACCGAGTACGCCGATGACGTGAAGTTCTGCCCCAACGACGGGCAGACGCTGCGGTCGGCCGCGAAGGCGACCGATCTCGTCGGTCAGGTCGTCGCGGATCGCTATCACGTCGTGAAGAAGCTCGGTGAAGGCGGGATGGGCCAGGTGTACCTCGCCGAGCACGTGAAGATGGGGCGGCGCAGCGCCATCAAGGTGATGAATCCGTCGATGGTGCACGACCCCGATGCCGTCGCGCGCTTCAACCGCGAAGCGTCGAACGCCAGCCGCATCACCCACCCCAACGTCTGCGCGATTTACGATTTCGGCGAGACACCCGACGGGCTCATCTATCTCGCGATGGAGTTCATCGAGGGCGAGCCGCTGACGGACCTGCTCGAGCGCGAAGGAGCGCTGCCGGTCGGGCGCGCGACCGGCATCTTCCTCCAGACCGCCGAAGCGCTGCAGGCGGCGCATGACCTGGGCATCGTGCACCGCGATTTGAAGCCGGACAACATCATGTTGAGCAGGCGCAAGGGCGGCGGCGACACCGTGAAGGTGGTGGACTTCGGGATCGCCAAGGCCGTCGGCGGCGACGAGGCGGGCCAGAAGGTCACGAAGACGGGCCTGGTCGTGGGGACGCCCGAGTTCATGAGCCCGGAGCAGCTGTCCGGCGATACGCTCGACGGCCGCAGCGATCTCTACTCGCTGGCGCTGGTGTTCTACCGGATGCTCTCCGGCAAGCTGCCGTTCGAAGCGACGACCGTGCAGGAGACGATGATCAAGCGGCTGACCGACGAGCCCACGAAGCTCGCCGAGGCTCGCCCCGATCTCTCGTTCCCCGCGGGGCTGCAGCCGGTGCTCGACACGGCGCTGGCGCGCACGCCGATGGAGCGCTACCAGAGCGTCGCGAAGTTCGCGGCCGACATCGCCGCGGTCACCGGGCGGCCCGTCACCAGCGCCGTGCCGCAAACCGACGCGAGAACCCAGATCCTCGATCCGACCGCCGGAGGCGCCACACAGCGGATTTCGGCGAAGCGCCCGCCTCCCACCGCCCCATCGCCCGTGGCGACGAAAACGCGGCCGCTCGTCCCCGCCGCGATCGGTCTCGTCGTGCTGCTCGCGGCCGGCGGAGCGTGGGTTGCTCTGAGTGGTGGAAAAAAGGCCAACGGCAGTCCGCCGGATTCAAGCGTGGCGCACGACACCGCGGCACCCAGCGCCACGCGGCAAACTGGAATCGTTCCGCCACCGGGGAGGAATCCCACGAGCAGGGTTCTGGCCAACCGCGATGCCGGCTCGAAACCTCGATTCAACCTCGCGGGCGCCGCGGCTGCGCTGAACGAGCTGCTGGACTCGATCGACTCGTATCCAACGACAATGGTGAGAGATTCCGCACGCGGTCTGTACGACGCTGCGGGCATCGGTGCAACCGACAAGGCGTTCGCTGCCTTCGTGATCGGCAACACGTACTTCAAGGCCGCGGACCGTTCGCAAGGGTGCAGTTGGGTGCAGCGTGCATCGACCCTCAACCCCGCCAGTTCAGCGTATTCACGCTTCGTCCAAGAGCAGTGTCGCTAGCCATGTTCGGACGTTCCTCCAAGCCCATCCGCGTCGAGGTCTTCGGGAAGACCGATCTGGGTCGCACGCGCGACCACAACGAGGATCGTTTTCTCGTCGCCGATCTCACGCGCAAAGCGGCATCGTTGCAGCCCGAGGTGCGCAGACACGACGTCGGTCCCCGCGGCACGCTCCTGGTGGTCGCGGACGGGATGGGGGGCGCCGCGGCGGGCGAGCTGGCGAGTGAGATAGCCACCGACACGATCTATTCCCACCTCGTGAAGACGTGGAACGCCGAGGATGAGCTGACGCCGCAGCGCTTCGCCTACCGGCTCAAGGAAGCGGTCGAAGTCGCCAATGCCAGCATCCACGCGCACGCGAAGGCCCATCCCGAAGTGCGCGGCATGGGCACGACGACGACCGCCGCCGGCGTGCTCCACGATCACCTCTATCTCACCCAGGTCGGCGACAGCCGGGCGTACCTGATTCGCGGCGGCCAGGCGCATCAGATCACGAAGGATCAATCGCTGATGCAGCGGCTGGTGGAAGCGGGCGAGCTGACCGAGGAAGAAGCCGCGCAGAGCGAGCGCCGCAATATCATCCTGCAGGCGCTCGGACCCGACCCGAAGGTCAAGGTCGATCTCACGCACCAGGAAGTGCGGCGCGGCGACATCCTGGTGCTGTGTTCCGACGGGCTCTCCGGGCAGGTAAAGAAGGAAGAGATCGCCGCGATCGTTTCCGCCGCACCCGATCTCAGCACCGCGTGCGATCAGCTCATCGCGCTCGCGAACGAGCGCGGCGGACCCGACAACATCACGGTGGTTGTGGCGCGGTTCGACGGCGACGGGCTGCGGTTCTCCGGCGGCGGGCAACAGGAGGACGTGGGCCACCAGGTCTACCCGCTGATCGACACCGAGACCAGCACCGAGCCGGTGCCCGTCTACAAAGGCAGCCGGCCACCGGTGCCGAACAAGGAGAAGGAAGCGCGCACGCAGACGAGGACATTGGTCTTCGCCGTCATCGCCGTGGTCGCCGCCCTCGTCTGGTACCTCACCCGGAATCCGTGAAGGCCCAGTTCACGTTTCTTTCCGGCGCCCGTGCAGGTCAGGTCGAGGCCTTCCGCAAGGGCTACATCGGCCTGGGCCGTCATCCGTTGTCCGACGTGCGCTTTGACGCCGAGCGCGATCTGGACGTCTCGTCGCGGCACGCGGCGATGGTCCGCAAGGCCGACGGCTTCGTGCTGCAGGACCTGGGCAGCCGCAACGGCACGTTCGTCAATGGCAAGCAGATCAACGGCGACACCCCGCTCAAGGACGGCGACGTGATCGGCTTCGGCGCCAACGGGCCGGCGCTCGAGTTTCACGTCATCGAGGCGGAGACCGACCTGCTCGCGACGGCCGCTTCGGCAGAGGGGCTCGCCGAGCGCATGTCGTCGCCGCGGGAAGTCATCCGGGCCACGCCGATGGCTCCGCGGCAAAGCACCGGCGTTCGCATCGCGGCCGAGGTCGCGCGCCAGACGGCGCAGCTGCGTCGCACGACGAAAGTCCTGATCCTGCTGTTGCTCGTCGTCGGCACGGGGTTCACGTGGATGCAGTTGGACGGGCGCCGTCGCGCCAACGAGCTGAAGACGCTGCAGGCCCGCGCCGACAGTCTGATGATCGAAGCGCGCGACTTGACGACGCGATTCCGCACCGAGCTGCAAGGCGTGCGCGACGCACTGAAGGCATCGCAAGACGAGACTGCCCACCTGCGGCGCGAGCTGGCCGCCTCGGGCGGCGACGCGTCGTCGATGGCACGGTTGCGCACCGAGCTGGATGCCGCCGAGCGGCGGCAGCGCGCGCTCGCCGGCGCGGTGGGGGGCGTCGATTACCGCGCGATCTCCCATCAGAACCAGGACGCCGTCGCGATCGTCCTGGTCGAGTACAGCGACGGGGACCGGTTCAGCGGCACCGCCTTCGCGGTCGATTCGAACGGCACGATGGTCACCAACAAGCACATCCTCATCGGCGAGGATGGGACCAAGACACCACGGCGCCTCGGCGTCATCTTCTCCGGCAGCACGCAGTTCTGGCGCGCCGAGATGATCGGCGTGTCGCCGGAGGTGGACATCGGCGTGTTTCGCGTGTCGATCAAGGGCGGGACGCCGCGGGTGCACGGGCTCGCCCGCAGCCGCGAGGGGATCGAGCGCGGCGATCCGGTGGGGATTCTGGGCTACCCGCTCGGGTTCGACCTCCCGATGGAGAATCGCGGCGGCGATCCCATCGCCGAGCCGACGCTGACGGTGGGAACAGTCAGCAAGGCGCTGACCGCGGTCGTGCAGGTGGACGCGTACGGCGCGCCTGGGTCCTCGGGAAGCCCGGTGTTTGATCGCAACGGCAACGTGATTGCCGTGCTGTATGGCGGCGAGCGGGAATCGAACGGCAAGATTATTTTCGCTGTGCCCGCGTACATCGCCGCGGACTATTTGAAGAGTCTCAACCTGCTCCTACGGTAGCGCATAGGCAACATAGGTATCGCTGGATTTGGACCCCAATTTGCCTCCCCCGGCGGCGATCACGACATACTGCTTGCCAGCGACCGCAAATGTGCTCGGCGAAGCATAGCCGGGCGCGGGCAGCGTCGTCTCCCACAGGAGCCTGCCGGTGCGTTTGTCGAACGCCCGGAACTTCGCGTCCTGCGTCGCCGCGATGAAGACCAGGCCGCCCCGCGTGACGATCGGCCCGCCGTACTGCTCGCCGCCGAGCGGAATCCGCCAGCGGTATTCGCCCGTGTTGAGATCGATGGCGCTCAGCGTGCCCCACGGCGGCTTCACAGCGGGATAGCCGCGTGAATCTCTCCACCGCTCGTAGCCCACGAACTCGTAAGGCGAGCGCGCGGCCTCGGCTGCGTGCCAGGTGAGGCCCGTCGACGGGTATCCCAGGTATTCGATCACCGCACGTTTCTCGGCCTCCGGCAGTGCGGCGAAGGACGGCATGAACCCGCGGCCACGCTCGATCACTCCCTGCAGTTGCTCGGCCGACATGCGCGCCTTCACGCCCAGGAGCGATGGCGCGCGCTCCTGGCCGCGCCGGTCCGCGCCATGGCAGCCGGCACAGACAGCGGTGTACACGGCGTGCCCCGCGCGGGGTGCAGCCGTCGCGGCGGGAAGCGTCGCCGACGCGCGCATCGCGGCGATCCACGGCACGTCGCTCGCGTTGACGTACAGCACCGCCGTCTCCGGATCGACAGCCGCCCCGCCCCATTCGCCGCCGCCGTCGAAGCCGGGAAGCACGATGCTCCCTTCCCTGCTCGGCGGCGTGAAGAGCCCGTCGTGTCGCAACGCACGAAAGCGTTTCACGTCGGTGACAATGGACTCGGGCATAGCCTGCCGCGCGAAGGGCGCCGGCTGCAGCGGGAACGGCTGCGTCGGCCACGCCTGTTCGCCGCGCAGATCCGACGCGGGGACGGCGCGCTCTTCAATGGGAAAGAGGGGCTGCCCCGTTTGGCGATCGAACAGGAACACGAACCCGCTCTTCGTGATTTGTGCGACCGCGTCGATGCGCGACGGATGCCGGGTGAGGGTGACGAGGTTGGGTGCGGCGGGGAGATCGCGGTCCCACAAGTCGTGATGCACGGTCTGGAAATGCCACAGCCGCTTCCCCGTCCGCGCGTCGAGGGCAAGGAGCGAATTCGCGAAGAGGTTGGCGCCGAGCCGAGCGCCGCCGTAGAAGTCGGGCGTCGCCGATCCGGTGGGGATGTAGACGATGCCGCGGCGCACGTCGAGGGACATGCCGGCCCACGAGTTGGCGCCGCCTGCCGTCTGCCACGCGGCGCCGGGCCAAGTCTCGTAGCCGAATTCTCCGGGGTGCGGGATCGTATGAAATGTCCAGCGAATCGCTCCGCTGCGCACGTCGTACGCGCGCACGTCCCCCGGTGCCGAGCCTTCGTCTTCGCCGACGCGCGTGCCCTGAATGAGAAGATCGCGGTAGATGACGCCAGGAGACGTCGCGACGAGGTAGGCATCGCCGATGTCGCGGGACAGGCCGGCGCCGAGGTCTATGGATCCGGAGTCACCGAACGTGGGAATCGGGCGACCGGTACGCGCGTCGAGCGCGTACAGCCGGCGTCCCGCGGTAAAGAAGACTCGTCGATCGTCGCCGCTTGCCCAATACACGACGCCGCGATTGACATGGGTCGTGGAAGTGCGGGGGTCGAACCGCCAGATCAGCGAGCCACGGTCCGCACGCAGGGCAATCACCGCGAGCGCCGGAGTCGTCGTGTAGAGGATGCCGGAGACGACGATGGGCGTCGCCTGGATTTCTCCATGACCGTCGGGTGGCAGGTCGCCGGTGTGGTAGGTCCAGGCGACGCGCAGCCGCGCGACATTACTCGTGTCGATCTGGGCGAGGGCGGAGTAGCGGGAGTTCCCTGGTTCGCCGCCCGTGACCCGCCAGTCGTCAGATGATGTTTGGCTCGCTGAGCAGCCTGCCAGGAATACCAGAAGAGCGACGAGTCTCAATCTGCTCAGCGCTCGGCACGATACTTGACATAGACCGTGCGGTTGGGCCGCTGCTGGCCGAGCTCCGTCATGCCGAGCTTCCCGGCGATCGCGCGCGCCGGTTCGTTGCTGTCGTCGATGCTGGCGATGACACGCTCGAGCTTGGCGGTCTTGAACGCCCAGTCGAGGACCAGCTGGCAGGCTTGTTTCGCCATCCCGCGGGTTTGCACTTCCGATCGCATCGCGCACACCAGCTCGTAATCATCGGCGTTGGCCGCCCGCGACCGTAGCAGTCCGGCAAATCCGAGACCGACCGGGCCCTGCACGATGGCGAACAGGTGATGCGTGCCAGCTTCCGCCGGATCGGGCAGCGTGCCGACGTGCTCCCACACGTCATCCTGCCGTTGCAGGGAGATCAGCAGCTCGTGATCAGACTCGTTCAGCGGTCGAAGCTCCATGTCTTTAGTATACGCCTCTCGACTAGCCTTGCTTGCGGAGAAACACGTGGGTCGCGCGTTCGCCCGCAACTTGCTTCGCCAAGCCGTAGCCGCCGCCCTGGCCGATCGGATTCTCGAGATCCTGGTCCGGCCCGGCACCGAAGCCATCGATGGAGACAGCGAAGCTGCTGACCCGGAGTTTCGGCACGATGCTCTTACGCTCAGACGCCGAGGTGCCTTCCCCTTGCGTCGTCATTCAGTAGCTGGCGCGCCCAGCGGTGACGACACGTAGCACCGACTCCTGACGAAAGCGACGCTTGTACTCGGCGATGATCGCAACGATTGCGGAATCGGTCCCCGCCGATCGCGGAGGATGCACCACCTCGAGCACAAAGCTCGGCTCCCGTCTTGGTCCCTCACCTTGCCCGCGCCACTCGCCCTCGGCGGGCCAGATTGTAAAGCCGTCTGGGAGCCTGGTGCTGACGACTTCCCGCAAAAACGCCGCCCAGGCCGAGTCGCTGACAACCAGCGTGTTCGCGACATTGCGACCGAAATACAGCCGCTCGGTGACGACGTCCTGGAGGCCGCTCGACTGCATCGCGGGCGCGCAGGCGAGAAGGAGCAACGCAAGCGAGACGCTGAATCCGGGGCGTGTGTGCATCTGATGGGCAGAGAGCATCTATTCGATAGACAAGCGACGGGCATGCTCATCTAGAACTGCGCGCTCTGCCACCGGAATCCCACTCTCGCTGAACACGATTCGACCGTCGCGAATGCTCGCAAAACGATCGGAAGTGATGTGATATGGCCCGTGTTGCGGCACGAGGATGAAATGCGCATGCGGCACCCCGAAACCGTGAACCACCATCCCGACGCGCAGAGGCTTGAACTCATGCCGGAGCCGGCGCCCGATTCTCTGCGCGACGCTCATGATCCGCCGGCTCATGTCGTCATCCAGATCGGTGAAATGGTCCACGTGCGCTTTCGGGATGATCAGACATTCCCCCGGCGCGGTTGGACGAAGCGTCATGAAGGCCATCAGCCACGCGTCTTGATAAATCACGCTCGCGGGCGCGTTACCGGCGACGATTTCACAGAAGACGCATGTCATCAGCTGGCGTCGTTTCGATCTGCGGCCCTACGGAGCGCTCGCGGACGCGTTGACTCGGCGCCGCACCACCTCGATGTCGCGCACCGGACGGACCTCGACGCATCCCGTGCGAGCCCAGGGGAACTCGCTGGCGATCCGGATCGCCTCATCCATGTCCTTGGCTTCGATCAGATTGAAGCCTCCGAGGACTTCCTTGGCCTCACTGAACGGGCCGTCGGTGACCTTGGTCTTGCCGTTGCGGATGCGTACCGATTTCGCCGTTTCCACACTCTCGAGCATCTGCGACTCCGTGAGATGTCCGTCCCGGCGCAGCTCGTCGGCGTGCGTGAGGCAGTCGCGCATCATTCCATCGGTCTGCGCCCGGGGCAGCGCGTCGTAAAGTGCGGGGTCGTTGTAGATCACGAGCATGAATTTCATGCGAGTAGTATCGACCTCACCGTAGGTTGGGTAGAAGCGGTGTCACGGCACAACAATCCAAGCGAATCGCTCCCGAAAGTCGTTGAAACACGGTTTGCAAATCCAATGGTACCGATCCAGCGTCGCATAGCCGGCGTGTACAGTGTCCGGCACTGTCTTCTCCATGAACTTAGCCCAACAGAATGCGCAGTGATCGTGGTCCCAATCTGCACGCGGAGCATGATACTCCTGCCAGCGCAGGGTCACGCCGGTGAGGTACCGTTCCTGTCCACCGAGACGCCAGTCAGCGTTATCGGACACGTGACCTAGCGGGGTGCGTCTAAGACCGCCGCCTTGGGAGCAATACTTTCCTTCGGGGGTTGCGCAGGTCCAAGTTCGCTCGGTGTGAACCGATACGGGATGCGGGTCCGGGTAAACGTCACCCCGACGCCTTTCACCGAGGCGAACCCCACGTCAATGCTCCGCAGTTGGTCGTATCGCGCGTAATGATCGCGCACATATTCAGCGACGCGACGAGCGAAGACCGACTGTTCGGGTTCCGACAGATCGGCGACGGGAGAATTCGTGAAGACGATCGTGAGGTATGCAGAGTTGTTGATGTTGACACTGATCGCCGACGTCTGGAACGCGCGCGACAAGCCCCGTTGCAACGAAAGGATATCCTTCAGATCGGCACATCCGAGCGCCCCGGCGAGCGTTACAAGACTGAGTAAACCGCGAGACGAGAGCATCTGTAAATCTAACCCCTGTTCCCCGCTACCCACCGCGCCGCCGCCCGCTGCATCAACGCCTGCCCATGCCACGCACACAGCACCGGCACATCCTCCGGCACCTGCGCCGCCAGCCGCGGATGCGCGAACAGCACGATGAGCGACGCCTCGGGCACCAACCGCTCGAGCTGCGCGATCGACCTCGGCCCGAGATCGCCCCGGCCCTTCCACGAGCGTGGCTCGGCGTAGACGAGCACGATGTGGCGCGTGCCGGGCTCCGGATGTCGCGGAACACCAACCCCCATCCCCACCAAAGTCTTCGCGAACACATCCCGTGGCGGAATGGAATACGGCCCGCCCACGTCATCATCGACGATCGTCACGCTCAGCGCCTTCCCGAGCTGCGGCCGGTCACCGCGCACGAGATGCACCGCCCGATCGGCGAGACCGTCGGCGAACTTCTGATGCTCGGCGAGCGTCGCGTCGTCGAGATCGCCCGGCTGACCCCGGGCCGGCGCCCCGGGGTTAGCCGCCTGCTCGTACCGCCGCATCGCCTGCTCCGCCCGCTGAGGCTCCACGCGTTCGAGCGCGCGCGCCACGCCGGCCCAGTCCGTCGGATACAGCAGCATGTCGCACCCAGCATTCACCGCGGCGACAGCCGCCAGCCCCTCCGGCGCCGCAGCCGTTGCACCACCCATGATGAACGCGTCGGTAACGAGAAGACCATCGAAGCCGAGGCTCGCGCGCAAATAGTCCAGGATCGGTCGCGAAAACGTGGCCGCCGATCCGCTCGAATCCCAGTTGGGATAAGCAACAAATGCAGGCATCACACTCCCGACACCAGCCTTCACGGCCTCCACAAACGGATTCACATCGGCCTGCTGCAGCTCGGCAGCGGCCGCGTCGACAACGGGGAGCCCTTCGTGCGAATCGGTCGTGGTGCGGCCATGCCCCGGATAGTGCTTGGCGCACGCCATGACGCCGTGCTCCTGACAGCCCTTGATCCACGCCACCGCGTGCCGTCCAACGGCCGCAGGATCCGCACCAAAGGACCGCGTCTGAACGATGGGATTGCGCGGCTCGATGTCGAGGTCGCACACCGGCGCAAACACCCAGTTGATTCCCACCGCGCGTGCTTCTGTCGCGGTGACAGACCCACACGCGTAAGTCGCAGCGACGTCGTCGATGTAGCCGAGCGCCGCCGGCGGCGGCAGCTCGGTGAGACCGCGCACCTGCTGTCCCGGGCCGCGCTCGAAGTCGGAGCCAAGCAGCAGCGGCCGGCCCGCCTTTCCGCGCAACGTGCTGGTGAGTGTCGTGACCGCAGCGCGAATGCCGCCAAACAGAATGAAGCCGCCGACGCCCGCGGCGAGCGCGTCGCGAATCTTGGAACGTTCTGAACTGAAAGATCCGCGCCGCCACCGAATCGCCGGACAGACGAGACGTGCTACGGGCGTCATGCGGGCGTGATGTGCCCCAGGATGCGCGGGCCGCGCGCCCCCGTCGCCGCAGGGAGATTGCCCGCCTTCCCCGACACCGTCTGCATGCCGAGAAACGCGAACGCGACGGCTTCTTTCGCTTCGCCGTTGAAGAAGAGTTGATCGAACAACACCACGGGACGCGGCTGGACCCTTGCGGCCAACCGCTCGACGAGCGCCGGGTTCTTTGCGCCGCCGCCCGAGATGACGATCTCCGCGGCATCGTCTTTCCCCCAGCGCGCCACCGCCCGCCCGATCGACTCGGCGGTGAGCGCCGTCGCGGTCGCCACCGCGTCGTTGTCCGACCCGCCCATTTTCTTCACCCGTGCCAGCAGCTTGTCGGCATAGTCGATCCCAAACCGCTCGCGGCCCGTGCTCTTGGGAGGCGGCTGGTCGAAGTACGCATCGGCCAGCAGCTCGTCGAGCAACTTCGCGACGGGCCGGCCGCGGCGCGCGCGCTCGCCGCCGACGTCATACGTCGCCTCCGGATCGATGCGCCGGGTGACCGAGTCGATCACTCCCACGCCAGGCCCCGTGTCGAACGCGAACGCCCCGTCGGGCACGCCGCGCCGCGGCACCCAGGTGACGTTGGCGATCCCGCCGATGTTGAGCAGCCAGCGGCCACGCTGCTCGTGGCCGAACAGCATCACGTCGGCGAGCGGCACGAGCGGCGCGCCCTGCCCTCCCGCGGCGACGTCGCGCGCCCGAAAATCGCTCACCACCCGCACGCCGAGCCGCTCGGCGAGCACCGCCGCATCCCCGAGCTGCAGCGTCGCCCGGCCCGGCTCGTGCCAGATGGTCTGCCCATGTGAGGCGACGAACGAGAGGTCTTTGGGCGACACACGCGCCTGAGCCAGCAGCGCGAGCACGGCGCCGGCAAATCGCTCACCCAGGGCGACGTGGAGAAATGCGAGATCCTTCGGCGTGCCGCGCGCCATGGCGTCGATGATCGCCCCGCGCTCGGCGCTGCTGTAGGGCTCCTGGCGAAACGCCACCAGCTCGACTGCGCCGTCCCGCCATCGCACCAGCGCCGTCGAAATGCCGTCGAGCGACGTCCCCGACATGACACCGACAGCGAGTGCGTCGGTCATCGTCTCACGGACGGCGGATCACCAACCACGGGCCGCACAAAGCCGGCGGCGGCGTCCAGCAACTTGCGAGCTGCCGTGGCGCTCACGCCGCGCCGCACCATCACGATGGCGAGCTTGATACTGCCTTCCGCCTTGTCGATTGCGGCGCGCGCCTCGTCCCGGCTCACACCGCAACACTCCATCACGATCCGCTCGCCGCGATCGTGCAGCTTCACGCTCCAATCCATCAGATCCACCATGAGATTGCCGTACGCCTTGCCGAGCCGGATCATGGCGCCGGTGCTGAGCGTGTTCAACACGAGCTTGGTCGCGGTGCCGGCTTTGAGGCGCGTCGAGCCGGTGAGCGCTTCAGGCCCCGTGACGGGATTGATGATGACGTCGCACGTTTCCGTGAGGACTTTGGGCGGCGAGCCGCACGTCACGAGCACCGTGCGCGCGCCGAGGGTCTGCGCGCGCGCGAGCGCGACGCGCACGTACGGCGTCGTGCCGCTCGCGGCGATGCCGACGACGACGTCGCGCTTGGTCACCGCCGCGTTATCCATCGCGGTCGCGCCGGCATTGGCGTCGTCTTCGGCGCCTTCGGCGCTTTTCACCAGCGCCGCGTAGCCCCCGGCGATCACACCGGTCACCATTGCCTGCGGGATACCGAAAGTCGGCGGGCATTCGGCGGCGTCGAGCACGCCGAGGCGGCCCGACGTCCCCGCACCCACGTAGATCAGGCGGCCGCCGTTTCGAATCGCATCGACGAGGAGATCGATCGCGCGCGCGATCGCCTCGCGCTCGCCGCGCACCAGCCCCGCTACCTCCGCATCCTCGGCATTCATGAGATCCACGATTTCGAGACTCGACGCCACGTCGATCCGCTCGGTGCGCGGATTGCGCTGCTCCGTGGGCCTGGGGTCGGTAAAATCGCGGTTTGTCATGGGAGGGAAATAGACGCAAGATTACCAAATGCGAAAGCTCTCCGCGCTCTGCCTGGTGACGGCGCTGGGCTGTGTTCATCACCCCGCGCCTCCTGCGCCTGTCGTTCGTGACGCTCCTCCCCCCGTTATCCCCGCCACGTGGACATTGCGATCGCAGCCGGTGACGGCCCCGCACGCGATGGTCGTGACGGCGCATCCCCTCGCGACGCAGGCCGGCGTCGATATCCTGAAGCAGGGCGGCAACGCCATCGATGCGGTGGTCGCGGTGGCCTTCGCGCTCGAGGTCGTGCTCCCCGAAGCCGGCAACATCGGGGGCGGCGGCTTCATCGTGCACCGCACGGCCACCGGCGAAGTCTCAGCGCTCGACTATCGGGAGGCGGCCCCCTCCGGCGCGTCGCACGACATGTATCTCGACTCCGCCGGCAACGTGACCAACAAGAGCCTGGTGGGGCACCTCGCCTCGGGCGTGCCCGGCAGCGTCGCGGGGCTGCACGAGGCGTGGCAACGCTACGGCTCGCTGCCGTGGTCCACGCTGTTGGCTCCCGCGATTCGCCTGGCGCAGGGCCACGTGCTCGACAGCGCCCGCAGCCGCGACATCGGCTACGAGGCGGAGATGCTGAGGCGCTTCCCCGCCAGCAGGGCGCAGTTCCTCGTGCATGACAGCGCGCCGCCGCCGGGGACGATGTTCCGGCAGCCCGACCTCGCCCGCACGCTGCAGCTTATCAGCGATTCCGGGCCTGACGTCTTCTACCGCGGCCAGATCGCCGATCTGATCGTCGCCGAAATGCAGCGCGGCGGGGGGTTGATCACCAAGGACGACCTGCGGCGCTATCGGGCCAAGTGGCGCACCCCGGTGCAGCTGAGCTATCGGGGCTACCACATCTACTCGATGCCGCCGCCCAGCTCCGGCGGCGTGACGATGGGCGAAATCCTGAACATTCTCGAAGGCTACGACACGCTCCCCGCCTTCGGGACGCCGGCGTACGTGCATCTGCTGACCGAGGCGATGCGCCGGGCGTTCATCGACCGTAACCATTGGCTGGGGGACCCTGATTTCGTCGACATGCCGCTCGACCGCTTGCTCTCAAAATCATACGCCGCTACGCTGCGCTCGCAGATCGATCCACAGCACGCGACCCCGACGCCGCCGCAGGCGACGACCGGCAGCGAGGGAATGAACACGACGCATTACTCGGTGGTCGATGCCCAGGGCAATGCGGCCGCGGTCACGACGACGTTGAACGGCGGCTTCGGCAGCGGCGTCACGGTGGCGGGGGCCGGTTTTCTCCTGAACAACGAGATGGACGACTTCACGTCGGCACCGGGCAAGGGGAACATGTACGGGCTCGTGCAGGGGGAGGCCAACGCCATCGCGCCCAACAAGCGGATGCTCTCTGCCATGACGCCCTCGATTGTGACCGACAGCAGCGGCCAGGTTCAGCTGGTGCTGGGAACGCCCGGCGGGCCGACGATCATCACGACGGTGACGGAGGTCATCCTCAACGTGCTGGACCACAGAATGAGTCTGGGCGCCGCGGTGGCGGCGCCGCGGATGCACCACCAGGCGCTTCCCGACGTCACCCGCTACGAGCGCGGAGGGCTGAGCGACGAGACCGCGGCGGCGCTCCGCGCGATGGGGCATGCGATCGAGCTGCGCGGCCGGCAGGGGACGGTCGCCGCCATACAAAGAACCGCCGGGGGGTGGGTCGGTGTCGCTGACCCACGCTACGCCGGCGGTGCACTGGGCTACTGAGAGGTCTCTGAAAATGCGCCCAACCCAGCAGTCCTCACCCGCGGACGTCGTCGTCGTGGGCTCGGGAGCCGGCGGTGGCATGGCCGCCTACGTCCTGACGAAGGCCGGCCTCAACGTCACCGTGCTCGAAGCGGGCGGCCCGTGGGACAACACGACCGACTCGGCCATGTTCACGTGGCCCTACGATTCACCGCGCCGCGGCGCCTCCACCAAGGAGCGGCCCTTTGGCGAGTTCGACGGCTGCATCGGCGGGTGGGAGATCCCCGGGGAGCCCTACACCGTCGCCAGAGGGGACAGGTTCCGCTGGTGGCGCGCGCGGATGGTCGGCGGTCGGACGAACCACTGGGGTCGCATCTCGCTGCGCTTCGGCCCGCGCGACTTCAAGGCGAAGACGTTCGACGGCCTGGGCGATGACTGGCCGATCAGCTACGACGACGTCAGGCCCTATTACGACAAGTTGGAGCAGCTGGTGGGCGTGTTCGGGAGCAAAGAGAACGTCCCCAACGCCCCCGACAGCATCTTCTTGCCGCCCCCCAAGCCGCGCTGCTACGAGTTGCTCGTGCAGCAGGCGGCTCGCCGGCTCAATGTCACCTGTGTCCCGTCGCGGCTCTCGATCCTCACCAGACCGCTGCCCGGACGCGCCGCGTGCCACTACTGCGGGCAGTGCAATCGCGGCTGTAAGACGAACTCCAACTTCTCCTCGACGAATGTCCTGATCGCCCCGGCCCTCAGGACGGGTAAGCTCACGCTCGTGACGAACGCGATGGCGCGTGAGGTGACGATGGGCCGAGATGGTCGCGCCAGCGGCATCACGTACATCGACACCAAGGACGGGAGCGAGCATCACATCGACGCCCGGGTGGTCGTGTTGGCCGCCAGCGCATGCGAAACGTCGCGTCTGCTGCTGAACTCCAAGTCGCCATCATTTGCCAACGGTCTCGCGAACGGCAGCGGGACGGTGGGCAAGTATCTGACCGACACGACCGGCACCGACGTCTCGGGCTTCATCCCGAAGATGATGGATCACGTCCCTCACAATCACGACGGCGTGGGAGGAATGCACGTCTACATGCCGTGGTGGCTGGACAACAAGAAGCTCAATTTCCCGCGCGGCTATCACATCGAGGTGTGGGGCGGCGCCGACATGCCGGACTACGGCTTCATGGGCGGAATTCACCGCTACCCACCGGGCGGCGGCTACGGGAAACAGCTCAAGCAGGACTATCGCCGCTATTACGGCGCGTACGTGGGCTTCTCCGGCCGCGGCGAGATGATTCCCAACGACGGCAGCTACTGCGAGGTCGATCCCAACGTCGTGGACAAATGGGGAATCCCCGTGCTGCGCTTCCACTGGCAGTTTACCGACCACGAATACCTGCAGGTCAAACACATGCAGGAGACCTTCCGGGCGCTGATCGCGGAGATGGGTGGTGAGGTCTACTCGCCGATGCCGACGCGCGAGGACGGCTACGGCATCGCGGCGGGTGGCGTGATCATCCACGAGCTGGGTGGCGCGCGCATGGGCGCCGACCCCAAGACCTCGGTCGTGAACAGCAACTGCCAGACGCACGAGGTCAAGAATCTCTTCGTCGCCGATGGTGCTCCGTTCACGTCGCAGGCCGACAAGAATCCCACCTGGACGATCATGGCGCTGTCGTGGCGCACGTCGGAATACATCGCGACCGAGCTGAAAGCGAGGAGCTTGTGAAACGGCGCGAAGCGGTAGGCGCGATGGCCATGGCCGCGGTGACGGCGGCGTTTAAGTGGACGCCGGCAGAGGCGGCACGGGCGGCAACGTTGGCGCGCACCGCGCTGCGAGCCCCCCCCCCGTACGCGCCGACGTTTTTCACGCCGCATGAATGGGAGACGGTGCGGGTGCTGGTCGACCTCGTGATCCCGCGCGACGAGCGCTCCGGTAGCGCGACCGACGCCGGGGTCCCGGAGTTCATGGACTTCATGCTCAGCGACCGGCCGGACGGCCAGGTCTCGATGCGGGGCGGGCTCGCGTGGCTGGATAACGAGTGTTCCGAGCGCTCGGGAAAAACCTTCCTGCAGTGTTCGGAAAGTGAACGCTCCGCTGTTCTGGACGACATTGCCTGGCCCAAAAAAGCAAAACCGGAGCACAGTCAAGGCGTTGCCTTCTTCAACATGTTCCGTGACCTGACCGCGTCGGGGTTTTTCACGAGCAAGATCGGATTCGCCGATCTCGACTACCAGGGCAACACATTCGTGAGCGAGTGGAAGGGCTGCCCGGACGCCGCGCTGCGCAAACTTGGCGTCACCTACGAGGGGACGGAATGAGCAGGCGACTCGGGATTGGGATCGTGGGGAGCGGATTCAACGCGAAATTCCACATGCTGGGGTTCGTCGGCGTCCGCGACGCCGACATCCTGGGCGTGTGGAGTCCCAATCAACAGAACGCGGCCGGGACCGCCGGAGTCGCCAGGCAGCTCGGCGTGGGCGAAGCCAAGCCGTATCCCTCCATCGCCGCGCTGGTCGAAGATCCCGCGATCGACGCGATCTGGCTGTGCGGTCCGAACTACGCGCGCATCGAAAACGTCGAAGAGATGGTCAGCACGATCGAGCGCGGCAAAGGCTCCTTGCTTGGCGTTGCGTGTGAAAAACCACTTGGCCGGAATGTGAGTGAGGCAAAAAGGGTGTTGGAGTTGGTCAATAAGGTAGGATTACCGAACGGCTACCTCGAGAACCAGGTGTTTGCCCCCCAGGTAGAGGTTGGCCGCAACCTGCTCTGGGGTCGTGGAGCCAAGCTCACGGGCCGGCCGTATCTGGCGCGAGCCGCCGAAGAGCACAGCGGCCCGCACGGACCGTGGTTTTGGCAAGGCTCGCTGCAGGGCGGCGGCGTGCTCAATGACATGATGTGTCACTCGTCGCTCCTTGTGCAGCACCTGCTCACCGATCCTGCCAAACCGACGTCGTCGGTTCGGCCGGCGCGGATCACGGCCCACATCGCCAGTCTCAAGTGGACCCGCCCCACCTACAGCAAGAAACTCGCGGCCACGATGGGCAAGGACGTCGATTACGACAAAGCGCCAGCCGAGGACTTTGCGAGCGTGGTGATCGAATTCGCAACGGACGATGGACATCGGGTCATGGGCGAGGCCACAACGTCGTGGAGCTTCGTAGGCCCCGGACTCAGGCTATCGGCTGAGCTGCTCGGCCCGGAGTACTCCCTGTCCTGGAATTCGCTGGACTCGGGGCTGAAGCTGTTCTTCAGTCGCGAAGTTCAGGGGAAAGCGGGCGAGGACCTCGTCGAGAAGCAGAATGCCGAGGTCGGACAGATGCCGGTCGTCGCCAACGAGGCCGTGGCCTATGGGTATGAGGCGGAAGACCGTCACTTCGTGCGCTGCTTCCTCAAGCAGCAGAAACCTTCGCTGACGTTCGATGACGGCCTCAACGTCGTGAAAGTGTTGATGACGGCCTACATGAGCGCCGAGCAGGGTCGCACACTCGACTTCCCGCCGCCGGGCGTCGATGCGTTCGTGCCGGCCGTCGCCAAGGGGACGTGGAAGCCATGAAACCATTGCGGATTGTTGATTGCGGATTGCGGATTGACACCGGATGGATCAAATCCGCAATCCGAAATCCGAAATTCGCAATCCTTATCATCGGGGCTATTCTTCCAGCAACGATGCCCGCCCAGCAGTGGCCGCAACACTCGATGGATCGTCCGCGGCCCCCGGTCGTGGATCCGGGGCCGGAGCGCCCGCCGGTCCCCGCGCCGAAGGACGCGATCGTCTTGTTCGACGGCTCCGACCTCGCGCAGTGGCGCGCGCAGGACAGCAGCGCCGCGAAATGGATCGTGAAAGACGGCTACGTCGAAGTGAAGCCGGGCACCGGCATGCTGGTTTCGGCGCGCGGGTTCGGCGACGTCCAGCTCCACATCGAATGGCGGACGCCGACGCCGCCGCAGGGGGAAGGCCAGGAGCGCGGCAACAGCGGCATCTTTCTGATGGGGATCTACGAGCTGCAGGTGCTGGATTCCTACCAGAATGACACCTATCCCGACGGCCAGGCGGGGGCGATCTACGGCGAGAACCCCCCGCTCGTCAACGCCACGCGGCCACCCGGCGCGTGGCAGGCGTACGACATCGTGTTTCGCCGGCCGCACTTCAAGGCCGACGGCTCGCTCGAGCGCCCGGCGCGCATGACGGTATTTCTGAATGGGATTCTGATTCAGGACAACTTCGAGCTGGTGGGGCCCACGGCGAACCAGGCTCGACCGCCTTATCACGCGCATCCGGACAGGTTGCCGCTGAAGCTACAGGATCACGGCAATCCGGTGCGCTACAGAAACATCTGGATCAGGGAGTTGGAGTAGCCCGCTCGGCTGTAAAGAACAACGCGAAGAAGACCAGCACGGCTGCCGCAAAGCCCGCCGGCAACCACCAAAAGTGCGCCCACTGATCGAGAGTTAGCGCCGTGGCCTCCGGACCGCTCAGGAAACGGTTGTAGACCCGGCCCGCGATCTGTGCGCCGATCAACATGCCCACGCCGTAGGTGACGAGCACGAGGAAGCCCTGCGCCTGGCCGCGGACCGCGGGCGTCGACTTCTTGTCGACGTAGATCTGACCCGTGACGAAGAAAAAGTCGTAGCAGGGACCGTGCAGCAAAATGCCCAATGCGATGAGCCAGAAGATCGCGCCCGGTGCGGCGAGCGCGAACAGCGCGTAGCGAAGCACCCAGGCGGCCATCCCCAGCATCAGCATTTTCTTCACACCGAGTCGCAGGAACATCAGCGGCATCAGCAGCATGAAGATGGTCTCGGACATCTGCCCAAGCGTCTGCGTGGCGGCGATCTTCGTCACGCCGGCGGCGCCGAGGAAGAGCTGGGTGAAGTTGTAGTAGACGGCGAGCGGGATGCACAACAGCAATGAGGCGGTGATGAAGATGTAGAACGGCCGGTCGCCGATCTGCGCGAACGCGTCAAGGCCGGCAATGCTGCGCAGCGAGACCCGCTGCCCTCTCCCCGGGGGTGGCGTGTGCGGGAGCGTGAAGGCGAACACCCCCAGCAAGACGCTCGCGATACCCGAGGTGTACAGCGGCCATGCCGTTTGCTCCGCGACGGATCCGATGAGCGGCCCGAGCACGAGACTGATGAACAATCCGGCCACGATCCAGCCGATCGTCCCGAACACGCGGATGAGTGGGAATTGCTGCTCTTGCGACTGGATGTGATGGAACGCCAGGCTGTTCGCGAGGCCAAGCGTCGGCATGTAACACAGGTTGTAGGCGAGGAGGAGCAGGATGAAGGTCGTCGGCGATGCGGTGAAGCGCGGGACGGCGCAGAGGATAAAGCCGCCCAGCACATGCAGGAGGCCGAGCACTTTCTCGGTGGCAAAGTAGCGGTCGGCAACGAGCCCCAAGAAAAATGGAGCGACGATGGCCGCTATCGGGTTCACCGTGTAGGGCCAATAGGTCAGTCGCTCCATCCCGTGATTCGTCATGTACACGGCAATCGTCGTGTACCATGCCCCCCAGATGAAAAACTGGAGGAACATCATCACGGACAGCTTGGTGCGGATCACCGCGTCAAGATGCCGCTACCGCGAGTTCCTTCGTCAGTCGGATAATGATGTGCGCCCCTGCCGGCAAAATGATGTCCGAGTCCTTGGTCGCGTTCGCGGCGGCGGCGCCCGCGGCGCCGCCCACGATGCCGCCGATGATCGTGCCCTTGCGGTTACCGCCGAGCACCCGGCCCAGCACCGCGCCCGCGACTGCGCCCGCTCCCACCTTGGCCGCGTCACCGGAGGTCACGCCGCGGCCCTTGTGCACCGTCTCGAGCGAGTCCACCGTGGCATCGATCGGGTATGTGTTGCCCCCTACGGTGACGCTCGTAACGCTCAGCGTCAAGGTCCCCGGCGTGCGCGGATTCGGCGCCGGTTTTACGTCGACAATCTTCCCGTTGACTACCGCGCCGGCGGGGACGACCACCTGGCCGGCCGCGTTCTTCACGCCTTCGACGACGCGGGCCGTGAACGCCTCACCGGGCTTGGCGGTACGCGACGAAATCGTATCGGTCGCTGCAATGTCGAACGTGGTGCCGGCGCTGAGCCTCCGTAGTGCCGGAGCGACCGGCGGCGCCGGCGGCGTCGTGCGGTGCGTCGGCGTGCGCGTGGCCGGCGTACGCGTGGCCGGCGGGTTGGTCTGATGCTCGGGCATGTCGCGCAGCGTCGCCGTGGAGTCGGCGGGAGCGAGCGTCAGGTTGCGGGCGGTCGAGTCGCCGGCCTGGGCCTGGTCCTGTCCCTTTTGGCAGGCGCTCAAGCCGAACACCGCGATGCTCGCCAGAATGGCAAACCGGTTCATAAAGTCCTCTCAGTTACGACGGTAGTACCTCGCTATTTCAAGAATTCTTGAAATGGCCGCGGCCGGGGGCCGCGCCAAGAGCGTACCCGGGCTGCAACTTCCGGTTTCCTACAGCCGTTCCCGCAGGAACGCCGGCGTCAAACCGCGCAGATAGCCGGCTAGTAGCGTAAAACTATCTGTGACAAGGAGAATGCCCAACAGGACCAGGAGCGCGCCGGCGATGCGATCCACCCATAGAATGTAGGGGCGAAAGCGCTGAAACCACACTAAAAACCTGTCCAGCGCGAGCGCGGTCACCAGGAACGGCAGCGCGAGCCCGAGCGCGTAGGCGGCGAGCAGCGCGACACCGCGTCCCAGACCGGCCTGCGTCGCCGCGAGGGTCAGAATGCCGCCCAGGATCGGCCCGATGCAAGGCGTCCACGCCGCGCCGAACGTGAACCCGACCACCCCCGAGCCGAAATAGCCGATCGGTTTGCGCGCCAGCTGGATGCGCCATTCGCGCATCAGGAACGCGGGCCGCAGGATGCCGAGCAAATACACGCCGAACAGGATCAGCAGCACGCCGCCGATCCGCCCCAGCCACACCTGATAGTCGCGCAGCAAGTTGCCCACCGCGGACGCGGCCGCGCCGAGCAGCACGAAGACGAGGGAAAAACCCGCCACGAACCAGATGCCGTGCAGCAGCGCGGTCCCGCGGTGGCGCTCCGCTTCCTCGACCGACATGCCGGTGAGGAAGCCGACGTAGCTCGGGATCAGGGGCAGCACGCAAGGGGACAGGAAACTCAGCAGTCCGGCCGCGAACGCGACAACCACGCTAACCGCAGAACGCGACCGCGGACACCACTGTGGTCCAGCGGGCGTCGGGACCGCACTCGGCGGTGGACGTCACGTTCATCGTGCGCACGATCTCGCCGGAGAGCAGCCATTGCTCGCGCCGCTCGTCCCACGCCTTCTCGGGATCGAAGGGGACGCCGAGCACCGTCCCCAACATCGAGGCGGCGAGGTCCTCGGCGTACTCCCCCGCGGTAACCTCGTTCTGGCCGTAGCTGTGGTGTTCGGAGATGTATCCGTGATGGGAGGGATCGGCGGGGAGCGCGAGCCCGATCGACGCCGCGATGAGACGGCTCGGCTCGTTGGTGGACGACTCCGCGACGACGGTGAACAGCACCTGCCCGGGCCGCAACATGCTCAGCCCCTCTTCGCGATCGACAAGCTCGCAATGAGGGGGAAAAATTGAGCTCACCCGGACGAGGTTGAAGTTCGCAAGATGCGCATCGCGCAACGCCATCTCGAAGCTGGTGAGCTTTTCCTTGTGCCGACCGACGCCCTTGGTGAGAAAGGCCTTGGTCGGGATGAACATTCGGGCGTCAATCAACTCGGGACTACCTCCCTTCGTACCAGACCGCGGGACCCAGCTCGACCGGCAGCTCCGTATCGCCACCCCGGTCCACCGTCGCCTGCAACACCTGCGCCAGCACCTCCGCGGTGCTGAGCGCCACCTCAACGACTTCCACCTTAGCCTGCCCGCGCTCCTTACCACGCACCACGAGCATGTATTTCGCGGTGTAGACGCGCAACCGGCCATCGGCGGAGGCACTCTTGCGCGTCACCACCGCCGTCCCCCACTCGCGTCCCTGCCGTTTGATCGGCCGGAACACGTAGATCGCCTCGATCTCCGCCGGCGGCACCTGCGCCGCGACGGCCTCGGCGAGCTTGGCCCAGCCCGCGCCCTGCCCTGCAGCTAACGGTGTAAGACCGCCGGCGCCGAGGCTTGCCATCGCTCCACATAGGAGCGCAGGACGTGCATGAAATCCTGCGCATTGGTGACGACGCCGTACGCCTGATGCGTGCCGCGGTCGCGTAACTTGGTAACCACGAATTCGGTCTGATCGACGCAGATCGTGGTCAGCGGCCGAATATCTTCAGTCACCTCCGTCTCGACAAAAGCGGGAAGCATATTCCCCACGGCGATCGCATGCAGCGCGGTAGCCACGAAGATCGCGAACGTGGCGGTCGATGTATGCGCGCGCATCGCGTCCTGCGCCGCGAGCGTGTCGGGGATGACGTCGGGCAAGGGACCGTCATCGCGAATCGAGCCGGCGAGCACGTAAGGAATGCGATTGGACACGAGCGTGTGCATGATACCGCTCCTGACGATCCCCTGGGTCACCGCCTGCTCGATCGAACCCGCGCGCCGTATGGCGTTGATAGCGCGCATGTGCAGTCCGTGCCCGCCCTCCACACTTTCCCCGGAGCTGGACATTCCGAGCGTCGTGCCGAAGATCGCGGCTTCGAGATCGTGTACGGCCACGGCATTGCCACCGAGCAGCGTATGGCAGTAGCCGTTTTCGATGAACCAGATCATGTCTTCGCGCGCGCGGGCGTGGACCAGCGCGGGGCCGATGACCCAGACGATCTTGCCGCCGCGGACCTTCTCTAAGCCCAGCAGCTCCGCGAGGACGCCGTAGTCCACGGGCCGCTCGCGCGACACTTCCGTCGCCATGAAGCGGAATTCGTTGGGACTGTGCGTGCCGCCGAGAAAGCCTTCGGCGTGGACGAAGATGCCTTCGCTGCCGTCTTCCGATGCGGCGACCGCCACCCGGTTCCCGCGGCGCACGCGTCGCGGCTCCGTGACAACGAGATCGTCGGCCGACGCCTGGACGATGACGCAGTCCATGCGCGGCAGCCGCGGCCGCCGCCACTCGCCCGGCAGCTTTACATATGTCGGGAGGTTCGTAGTCGAAAAAAAACCGTCGGGTAGAACCCCGTCGGCTGGTGCGGGCGTGAATCGCGCGTCCGGCGCGCCCGACAGCGGAGGCGCGGCAAAGTTGGGTGGTCGGTACTGAAAACGGGGGCGACTCACAGGCCGGTGAAAATACCCGAAGGGAAACGGCTTTCACAAGAGTGAAACGGGATCGCGATCGACCATCACCGCGCCTCCCCGATACGCCTGCGCGCGCCACGCGCGCACGACGCGGCCGAGCACGCGCGGCTCCGCCGCCTTCACGAGCACGTGCCAGCGCCAGCGCCCCTTGATGCGCATCAGGGGACATGGCGCGGGGCCCAGCACCGTCAGCAGCCCTTCCAGCCGCTCGCGGGAGGCGCGGCGCAGCCAGGCGGCGACCTTTTCCGCCAGCTCCGCCGTCCTGGCGTGATCGGTGGTCGCGATGACGAAGCGAACCAAGCCTGTTCGTGGAGGATAAGGAGGGTTCGGCGGTGCTCGAAGCGGCAGCTCGGCCGCCGCAAACTGCGAGACGGAGTGCACCGCCGCGGCGCGGATCGCGTGGTGATCGGGCGAGCGCGTCTGCACGAACACGTGGCCACCGCGCGGCCCCCGTCCCGCTCGGCCCGCGACCTGGGCCACAAGCTGGAACGTGCGCTCCCCGGCGCGAAAATCGGGGAAATGCAGGCCGGTATCGGCATCGACCACGCCGACGACCGTAACGTTGGGGAAATCGAGCCCTTTGGCGATCATCTGCGTGCCGAGCAGGATGTCGACCTCGCCGCGCCCGACGCGCTCCAGGATGTGATGGTGCGCCCATTTGCTCGTGGTGGTGTCGAGATCCATGCGCGCGATGTGCGCCGCGGGATAGCGCAGACCGAGAAAGTGCTCGAGTTGCTGCGTGCCAAGCCCGCGCAGGCGCTGGGTCGGATTGCCACACACCGCGCAGATCTCGGGAATCGGCTCCTCGTGCCCGCAGTAATGGCACCGCAACGCCGGCGGCGTGTGGTGGACCGTGAGCGCGATGGCGCACTGCGGGCATCCCGGCACGTTGCCGCAGGCCGGACACTGGACGAACGTGGCGAAGCCGCGCCGGTTGAGCAGCAGAATGATCTGCTCGCCACGCTCCAGCGCTCCGGCAATCGCGGTATCGAGCGCCTCACTCCAGGGGATCACACCGGCTTCCGACGGCGCGATCCGCGGCGCGCTGCGCAAGTCCACCACCTCGACGGGCGGCAGCGGCCGCGCGCCCACGCGGTCGGGCAGCTCGAACAACGCCACCCGGCCCTGGTCGACCTGGTCCAGCGTCTCGAGCGACGGCGTCGCGCTGCCCAGGATCAGCCGCGCCCCCTCCAGTTGCGCGCGCATCGCCGCCGCGTCGCGCGCGTGATAGCGCGGCAGCGAGCCCTGCTTGTAACTCGGCTCGTGCTCCTCGTCCACGACGATCGCGCCGAGCCGCTGTACGGGCGCGAACACGGCGGAGCGCGGCCCGACCGCGACCAGCCGCTCGCCACGGCGCAAGGCGCGCCATGCATCGGCACGCTCGCCGTCGGACAATCCCGAGTGGAGCACGGCGACCTTGTCGCCGAAGACGCCGCGGACGCGGGCGACGGTCTGCGGAGTCAGGGCGATTTCGGGGACGAGCAGAATAGCCCCGTTGCCAGACGCTACGACGCTACGAAGGACGTCGAGATAAACGAGCGTCTTCCCCGAGCCGGTGACGCCGTGAAGTAAGGCAGGTTGGCGGAGGTCGGTGCCAAGAATCCCTTGCACCGCGCGGCGCTGGTCCTCGGTGAGTGAAGGTGGTGGAGGTGACGAGAGACCTGAAAACGGATCGCGCATCTCCGGCAGCCGCTCGATGCGCGCGAGGCCCTGCCGTACCAGCCCATCAAGGGCATTCCTGGACAAACGCAGCTGACCCACCAAGTGCGACACCGGCGCACGCCCGCCAAGAGCTTCGACGGTTTCATAGACCGCCCGTCGCTTGGGCGCCCGTTTGAAACGCCGCTCCCGCTCGAGCAGGGACTCCAGTCCATTCCCAACGAGCACAAGGAGACGTTCTGCGGCCGGTGCCGGTCCGGCGGGCCGCGCGACACTCCAGAGAGGTCCGGGGAGGATCGCGCGCAACGACAACCCGAGGGGGGCACCGTAGTAGTCGGAGATCCAGCGACCCAAGGCGAGCAGCGCGGGCGTGAGTGCGGGCTGATCGTCGGGTGCGGCGGAAATCGGTTTGATGTTGCTGACGGCTGACGGCAGCTGGCTGAACGTTTCCGTCACGATTCCGACGACGCTGCGGCGCCGCACCGGCACCACCACCCGCGCACCTGGGACGACGCGTGACGCGAGCGGTTCAGGGACTTCGTAGATGTAGGAGCGGCTTACCGGGACTGGGAGGACGACTGCCGCATATGTCATCGCCGCCGGACACCCAAGCCCGGTTCAATCGGCAACCGAATCTGGCCTTGCTCGATGGTCGCGCCCGTAAACGGGTCGTCCACCGTGAGCGCCGCGCCATCGAGGTCGGCGGCATCGACGAGGGGCGTGAAGTGGGCGGCAGCCGTGATGCCGAGCGATGTCTCGATCATGCAGCCGACCATGACGAGCATGCCGTGCGCGCGCGCCGTCGCGATCATGCGCAGCGCTTCACGCAGCGAGCCGCATTTGGCGAGCTTGATGTTGATGCCGTCCGCCCGTCCGACCAGGCGGGGAATGTCCGTCGCGACGAGGCAACTCTCGTCCACAACCACGGGCAGGTTGTGTTTCGCCGCCGCTCGTCGCACGTCGCTCAAACCCTCGGGGTCGTCGGGGGGAAGCGGTTGCTCGAGGAATTCGACGCCGTACTCCTTCAAGACCGGGATCATCTGCTTGGCCCGCGCAACCGTCCAACCGGCGTTAGCGTCCACGCGCAGCGGCTTGCGTGTCGCCTCACGCACCGTGCGGAGGATCTCCTCATCGCGGTCGGTGCCGAGCTTCACCTTCAGAATGGGATAGTCGTCGGCCTCGCGGACCTTGGCGCGCATCTTGTCCGGCGCGTCGAGCCCGATCGTGAAGGACGAGAGTGGCGCCCGCTTGGGATCGAGTCCCCACAGCCGCCACAGCGGCTGGCCCAGCTTTTTCCCGACGAGGTCATGCAGCGCGGCGGAGAGCGCCGCGCGGGCCGCCCAGTTCTTCGGCAGCGCGTGCTCCCAGCGATCCTCCGCGGCCTCGAGGTCGAACGGATCGCGCGGCAGGTGCGACGCGAGCTTTGCGAATGCCGCGAGCACGGTCTCGAGGGTCTCGCCGTAGAACGACGAGGGATCCGCTTCCCCCCACCCTTCCAGTCCGTCGTCGTCCACCAGGCGGACCCACGCGCGCTGGTACCCGTTCGTCGAGCCGCGGGCGATGGCAAACGGATGACGGGTGGTGATGGAGCTCTGCTCGACGACGAGCTTCAGAGCCATCGATTCTTCTTGAGCCACCACATGATGACGCCGGAGGTCACCGCCATCACGACGAGGGCGCCGTAGAAGCCGTACGGATTGTGGGTGAAGGGCATCTGGCTGAAGTTCATGCCGAAGATTCCCCCCATGACGATCAGCGGCAGCGCGATCGTGGCGACGATCGAGAGCTGCTTCATCACCGTGTTCAAGCGGTTCGAGGTCTGCGAGAGATACGTCTCGAGCACGCCCGCCAGCAGGTCGCGCACGGTGTCCATCGATTCCACGATGCGGATCGTGTGGTCGTACACGTCGCGGTAGTAGAGCTGCGTGTCGGGGCGAATGAAGCCGCACGGCCGGTTGGTCAGGATGTTGAGGACTTCGCGCAGCGGGCCGACGTGCCGGCGCAAGGAAAACGCCGAGCGCTTCGCCTTGAAGATCTCGTGAATCAGGCCGGGATCGAACCGCTCGAAGAGCCGCTCTTCCAGCCCGTCCACCATCGTGTTGAGCTCTTCGACGATCGGGAAATAGGCGTCCACCGACTGGTCGATGATGTTGTGCATCGCCATCTCGACGCCGCGGGCGAGCAGGTCGGGATTACGCTGCAGCCGATCGCGCACGATGGCGCAGCTCTTGGACGGCAGGGCATGCACCGTCACCAAAAAGTTCTTCCCGAGGAAGAAATACAGATTCGACGTGGCGAGATCGTAGGGCTCGGGCGTGCCCTCGTCGAAGCGAATGACCGCCATCACGACGAAGACGTAGCGGTCGTACTCCTCGAACTTGACCCGGCTGCCCGGCGACAGCGTGTCTTCGATGGAGAGCGGGTGGAACTCGAAGATTTTCTCGAGCAGCGCGTGCTGGTGCATGCTCGTGCTGTCGATGTCGACCCACAGCTCGCCCTCGCCGCTTTGGAGAATCTCGCGAATGCGCGCCGGTGAAAAATCCTGCTCGAGCGTGCCATCGGGCCGCCGGTAGATGCTCGACGGCCAGTGCTTCGAGGCTTGGGGCTGTTGTGCCGGGACGGAAGTGGCGGTCACGACCTCAAGATAGCGCGCGCACGAGAGCCACGACACCGGCGGCGAGCAGGTCGAGCCGGTAGCCGCCTTCCAGCACAGCGA
>WNFX01000428.1_pt1 | contig 40594 bp, 36 predicted proteins | sample 5400111 | NCBI WGS metagenome assembly WNFX01 (sample SAMN13153363, study PRJNA577476) | soil metagenome | isolation source: 40 cm soil or saprolite under grassland replicate 1 | place: USA:California | collected 2016-06-15
AAGCAGCCCACGCACTCCCCTGTTGCAACGAGGAGGACACGCTCTCATGATACCCATGAGTAGCATAAGACACAACCATACACGAAGGAGGGAGACACATGAAGCGTTCTGGGTGGCGGTCGCACCTGACCGCACTCATCACCGCCATAGTTGTCTCTGTCGGCTTGCTGGGCCTGAGCACTACTCCCGCCTGGGCCGCAGCAGGCACCATCACCGAGTTCCCCATTCCCACGGCCTCGACCTTCCCTCGGGGCATCACGGCCGGCCCGGATGGCAACCTCTGGTTCACGGAGTACTCTGGGAACAAGATCGGGCGCATCACCCCTGCGGGCTTCATCACTGAGTTCCCTATCCCCCCGACCAGTTTCAACCCTTTCGGCATCGCGGCCGGCCCGGATGGCAACCTCTGGTTCACCGAAGACGGTTCAAACAACATCGGGCGCATCACCCCCGCAGGGGTCGTCACAGGAGAGTTCTCCATCCCCACGGGCGATAGCAGGCCTTTCGGCATCACGGCCGGGCCCGATGGCAACCTCTGGTTCACGGAGTTCAATGGGAACAACATCGGGCGCATCACCCCCGCAGGGGTCGTCACCGAGTTCCGCATTCACACGTCCGTCACCGAGCCTTTCGGCATCACGGCCGGGCCGATGGCAACCTCTGGTTCACGGAGTTCAATGGGAACAACATCGGGCGCATCACCACCAAGGGCCAAATCACCGAGTTCCACATTCCCACGGCCAATAGCGAGCCTCGGGGCATCACGGCCGGCCCGGATGGCAATCTGTGGTTCACCGAGTTCCAAGGGACCAACGTCGTGAACAACATCGGGCGCATCACCACCAAGGGCCAAATCACCGAGTTCCCCCTGCCAACTCATTGTGAGTCTCCTCTTGGCTGCGAGCCTTTCGGCATCACGGCCGGGCCCGATGGCAACCTCTGGTTCACCGAGTCCCAGGGGAACAAGATCGGGCGCATCACCCCCGCAGGCGTCGTCACGGGGGAGTTCCTCATCCCCACGGGCGGTAGCGAACCTGAGGGCATCACGGCCGGGCCCGATGGCAACCTCTGGTTCACGGAGTTCAATGGGAACAACATCGGGCGCATCACCCCGCAGTAGGGCGTGAGGGCAAGCTGCGGCAGCGGAGCGCAGCGCAGGCAGCCCATGACACCCAGGAGCCGCACCACACGCACAGGAGGAAGCAGAACGAAACGGTTCTTGCCTGCGTGCTGTTCCTGCTGATGTCGAGCACGGTGCCGTATAAGGATCGCATATACGGCACCAAACGCTCTTTTCTACGCTACCTCACGTGTGTCACCGCCCTTCTGTAGCCCATTTGCCGTCCTGTGTTACCCCTGGGAAGAGCTGGCAGTTTTCCTACTTATACGGCACACAGAAAGGCGAGACGATGACCACGACCTCTGAAGCGGTTGAACTGTTCCTTGCCAGCTTACGTACCCGTTCGGCTCCAGCCAATACGATCAAGTCGTACTCCCACGACCTGAGGCACTTTGTGCAGGCGGTTCCGGCGGACCTGGCTTCCGTTTCGGCACCTGCGATCCAAACCTTTCTCGATGGCGATGAACACCATAGTCCTGCAACACGGAGGAGACGCTACTCGACCCTCTGTGCCCTGTACCGGTGGTTGGTTCGTCAGGAACTCGCCCAGAGCAATCCCATGGAACGCCTCGATCCGATTGCGCAGCCACGCAAAGAGCCGCGCCCGCTCAAGCCGGATATCGTCGAGCAGATTCTCAAAGCCATTCCTGCATCCAACCTGCGTGATCGCGCCTTCTTCACCTTGCTCTATGAAACGGGGATGAGAGTGGGAGAGGGACTCTCCATTCAATACAGTGATGTCGATCTCTCCCAGGACGATGAGAAGATTCGCGTCTTTGGCAAAGGACAACGGGAGCGCACCGTGCTGCTTGCTGCCGCTCCAGAGAGTATTCGACTCCTGCGCCGTCATCTCAAACACAGCCGGATTACTGCCGGATCAGTCTTTCGCGGAGACCCTCGTTATGGTGGGAGTCCGCTGCCACTGGATTAGAGTGTGATTCGCAAAGCATGGAGCACGTATTGTGAAGCCGCAGGCGTCCAGGCCACGATTCACCAGCTCCGCCATAACAGAGCAACCCTGTTAATTCAAGCAGGAGTTCCTGTGACTACGGTTCGCAAACAGTTGGGGCATCGCAATCTCCAAAGTACGCTCCGCTATGCCGAGATGGACCAGGCGACCGTCAAACAGGATCTGCTGGAGTATCAACGGCGGAAAGGCGGGCGACGCTGAACCAATGGCAAAAACCTACTCCTGGAGTACCGATGCAGAGGAGGTGCGACGGCTCTTCACCCTCACGTTCGATGATTTGCATTTCCTGGAGCCTTTGCGTGCCGATGCGCAGCGACTCTATCGGGCTCTGGTGCTGGTCTGGGCACGAGTCGAACGTGTCCTGGTCTCAGATCCAAGCAGCATCCCAGAAGAGGTGATCACTCATGTCAGTAAACAGCTCAGCCTGAAGCCTTCTGTCCTCTCACAGTTGCGCAATCACCCTTCAGCCAGATCAGCGACCTTTGAAGCCGTGCGTAAGCATCTGGATGTGCGTGCCTGCCAAGAGTCGGATGCAGAGCAGTTATCTGCATACTTGATCGAGAAAGTGTCCCATACAGGGAATCCGTCGGCGCTCTTCGACGCGGCAACTGACTGGATGGTGCGTACCGGGGTACTACGCCCGCTGGGAGAGACGACCATTGACCGCCAGATCTATCAAGTCCGCAATCAAGCGGAAGATACCTTGTTTGAGCAGGTAGCATCCCAACTGTCTGATGAAGACCGGGCCAAGCTGGACGCAGTGCTTGATACGTCACAGAGTGATAGTCGCCTTGCCTGGCTTGGTGCCCCACCACGCGTTGCTTCCGTTCCCGCCATCAAGGAGGAGTGTGAGCGCTTAGTGCAGGTTCGGCAGTCGTTACCCGCCTCGCTCAATTGGGGAGTCATGACCACGAATCGTTTGCGCCAATGGGCAGCCATCGTGAAGAAACACCGAGCACGCAATATCCGGTTGTATCCTGCTGCCAAACGCTATCGGTCTCTCGGCGATGGCGCAATCATTAGGGATCGCACTGCATGAGCTAGAACGGGTCTATGATTGGTATCTGAGGGAAGAAACCGGTGCCTAGCAGCGATTAGCAGGCTGAGCAACTACCATCGCTCTCTCCCTTTGACGATGAAGTTTGGGGACGGAACCACCTCATCCTCTGATGGTATCCGCTTCGGCATGGCAGCGTCCTCCCTTCATGCGCGTCACCTTCCGCGATATTTTGGCGTGCGTCGTGGTGTGACCCTGTACAATCACACGACCAATCGATGCATCTTGAACACGTGCTCCTCCAGGAATCTCTACTTATACGGCACATGGTATCCTTTCGTCAAAAATACACTTACAGGCCGACTGCTTCGGCCTGTGAAGCCGTAGTAGAGTAGTGATGACCCTTGCGGTCATCATGCGGCGGGGCGATCTGTAACCCTCCTACGTATTTACATGGGGGTAAATGTACTGTAACCCCCCAACGTACTTACATAGGAGATAGTTAAATATCTCACTATCTAAAAAATATCTTTTGGAGGGAAAAGATGACCCGAAAACGTATCTACCTGTTCACACCTATCTTCCTGACAAGCATTCTGGCCGCCCTTTTTATGCTTCTACCTACACTGGCTCAAGCTTCAGGAAGCTCCTTCATTGGAGGGTTCAACACCGTTAGTACTATCGTCTCGACCGTACCCAAAAATGGCGATGTCAACCCCTATGGCACCGTCGTCGTCCCACAATCAGTTGGTCAACTGGTGAAAGGCAACGTCCTGGTCAGCAACTTTAACAACAGTGCGAACCAGCAAGGCACAGGCACCACCATTGTACAAATCACCCCCAGTGGCAAACGTATGCTCTTTGCTCAGATCAACGCCTCTACCCTGCCGGGTGCCTGCCCTGGCGGCGTTGGCTTGACCACGGCACTCGCTGTCCTGCAACGAGGCTGGGTCATTGTCGGCAGCCTACCCACCACTGACGGAACCTCAGCAACCGCCCAAGCAGGTTGTCTGATCGTAGTGAATAGCAAGGGTAGCGTCGTTGAAACCTTCTCTGGCTCCCCTATCAACGGTCCCTGGGATATGACCGCTCTCGACAAAGGCAATGAAGCATTTCTCTTTGTCACCAACGTCCTCAATGGCACCGTCGCCGCCAATGGCAATGTTGTCAACCAAGGAACAGTTATCCGTATCAAACTGGACGTCCCCAATCAAGGCAGCGGCAAGCCCAAAATTAACTCTACTACCGTGATTGGTTCCGGCTTTCCCGAGCGTACCGATCCCGCCGCACTGGTAATCGGTCCAACCGGTGTTGGACTAAGCGGTAACACACTCTATGTTGCCGATAGTCTGAATAATCGTATCGCCGCCATCCACAATGCCGTCGAACGTACGACCACGGCACATACAGGCAGTACTGTATCAATGAATGGTTCGCTCAACGATCCCCTTGGCTTGACCATCGCCCCCAACGGAGATATCCTAACCACCAACGGCAACGATGGCAATATCGTCGAAACCACTCCTGGTGGTAGTCAGGTTGCTACAAAACTGGTTGACAACACTGGTACCCCTCCTGGAGCTGGTTGTCTCTTCGGGCTTGCAGTTGTCCCTGATGGCAGTGGTCTCTACTTCGTCGATGACTGTGACAATACCCTGAAGCTCCTGCATTGATAAAGCCCAAGAGGTAAAACTGTCACCTCAAAACACACACCCGCCAGAAAGTCTGGCGGGTGTGTGTCATAGAACACTACTGTATGCTTCCGCAATGCAGTCAGCATCTTTTTCAATAAAGACAGTGGGCTGTATAGAGAACTTTGACCTCTAACCTTTATACGTCAAAATCCGACCCCATACGCTCTTCGTCCCCCAGATGCCCGACCGCAGGCACTCAAGCTGCACAATCTGACTATGGTCCACAAAAAGGTTTACCTCTGCCCCATAGTTCTTGATGTACCATGCAAAAACCTCTGGATCAGCCGCCTCGAACATCACCTTCTCCAGACCTAAAGCTCCAATAATTTTGGCGACCGCATCGGTGCGCCACGTCTTCACATTCTCGGTAATGCCCTCGGACTCAATCATAATCATATACGCCCCCGCATCCAGAAAGCGTTTGGCCTGCCCAATAGCCCATGCCACATCACGAGTTCCCTCAGCCTCAAGCTCCTCAGCCGCTGTCGCTCCACCCGCCCCAAATTGGATACCTACCTCAGGCTTGGCCTTAAGTCCCGTCTTCTGCACCTTTTCCACTAAACGCAGCCAGTCATCTACTGGGATGGTAATAAACCCACTTGAGACTTCCAGAATATCGAAACCCAACTCCCGGCACTCCGCAATGTACCTGTTCACAGCCTCACTTCCTTGTGTCAGCACATACTCAATAAAACCTCCAGTCGAGACCAGCACATTATGACGGTGGGCCAGATCAATAATCTCCTTCACAGCATTCCTGGGCATCAGGGTGAAGGAGCCACCAGCAAATTTAATTGAATCTACGTACTCTCCCATCGTCTCCAGAATATCCTCAAAATAGCGTTTCCCAAAGGGTGTGTAGTAGGCCGCACGAATCTCGGTAATGCCGCGAGTGCGCGGTTTGCCCTCGCGCTGATTTGTACGAAGGTAGGTAAAGCCTCTCTCGTTCTCGTTCATCTCATCAATCTCTCCTTCACTGGCCTCCACTGGTCAGTGATACATTTAACAGTGCCATCAACTGCCGCACCTCCAGCGTCTCTAGCCGGGCTATCGCTTCCACAATGGCCTGCCGCCGTTGTACATCCACAAAAGGAGTTGCCAGGTGCTCAAACTTCTCCTGCGCTCTCTCCCATGACATAGGCCGTGTATGAAATCCCTCGTAATCCTGCTTCTCAACACTGAGCATCTGACCACCCAGCAGGAAAATCTGTACACGACAGGGCATCTCTTCCGGGAATCGCTTACTCATCCCCTCATCAGGTCGAATGTTCACCTTACGCAACAGGTTTTGTACATCATCACGTTTGATCCTCTCAGGTGCATACTGTGCAGGCGTGACCTCACCATCCAAGAGTGCCACAGCTATCATGTAGGGCAGACTATGATCAGCCTCCTCTTTCGTCTGCACATCCTGTTTGTTGCCCTCCTCACCACCACCGATAATATGGTAGGCTACATCAAAAATCTCAATCTCAATCCGCTCGACCTCCTCCGGTCGCAGTTGGTGAGCCTCTCTCAGTTCCAGAATGCCCTCCAAAGCAGATTGAGAATGAAATTCAGCATTGTACTTCTTGATATTGGTACGCCTCACCGCCTCAAGATTTTCCCGTGACCAGTCGATCTCAAAATGTCCGGCGATGGCATCCATAAACCCCTTATTGCCCTCAAACACCTCAAGTGGGCCAGTAATCCCTCGCATAGCCAGAAAAGCCGCATGGGTAGCTCCAAAAACAGTGTTGGGATAGGCCAGCCCTTTCCAATTGGAAAGCCGCCCGGTACGCGTGACCCGCAAGGCATTGAATGCCGTCCCGCTTATCGCCACAGCATGAGCTGTTTGCTGTTGATCAAGCCCCAAAGCCTTCGCCACTCCGGCGGCCACTGCATAGGCCCCCTGAGTCGTATGATCAAATCCCTTAGCTCGCACAGGAGCCACATCTGAGAGCCGACATTGCACCTGGTAGGCAACCGCCAGAGCCGTCAGAAACTCCTTCCCCTGCTTATTGGCATACTCACTCGCAGCCAGTACCGCCCCCACATTGTCGCTGGGATGACAGGTCTCCCCCTTCGCCAGATAGCTGTCGTTATAGTCCAGATAGCGCACAAGAGCCGCATTGTAGAACGCGGCCCTATCTGGAGCCGTCTTATCGCCACCAATTAAAGTAACGAGAGGCTTGCCACCAAAGTCTGCAAGGTGGGCCTGGAGGATTTTGATCGGTGGTCCCTCCAATGCTCCTATGGCACAGCCCAACGCATCTAACACCCGTAACTTGAGTTGTTGCCGCGCATCTTCTGAAAGATCGTCATACTTCGCCTGCACCACAAAGCCTGCAAGCTGCTCAGCCTGGGTCATGCTGGCCTCCTTCTCTGTCGCCTGATCCTGGTTTCTCTGCTTTCATTCTATGTTGCCAGCCATCCACAAGCAAACTGAGCAAGGCTACATTCATTTCGTTATACAATCGAGTGGGCAATCTCCTGCCATGTTTGTCCACCATCTGTCGTCTTGAGCACAGCAATGATATCGCCCTTGCGTATACCACCTCCTAGCTCAGGTAAGAAATGCACTCTATTATCACCCAACGCCCATCCAACCAGAGGCGACACAAAGCTAAAACCATATATGCGCTTGAACGCAACATTCATGTACCCCTTCGTCCAATGTCGCCAACCATCGCTGGTCGTATAGAACGTCTTATCATCCACCGTAGCACCCCCTGTCCAGGCATGGTTCATGTCTAGAAATTCACCATTTGTAACATCGAATGGCACTGTCGTACTCGTCCATGTCTGACCACCATCGTGCGTGACATAGATCATCGTTCCTCGTGCATATTGAGGTGCTGGCCCACTCGTGAGGACAGGTAACAGCCCATCTTGGGCATTGAAAAATCGCGGCGACCATAGAACGGCAGCCTGTGGTGAAATGGAAATACTCACCTGCTGCCATGTGCTACCGCCATCATGCGTCACATAGAGCCACGAAAACTGGGAATTGTCTTTACGGTATGAAGTACCTGCCAACCACCCTGTTGATGCTGTCACAAACTGCATTCTCGCACTGGCACTGAGAGGAGCAATACCATACGCATCATCGCTAGTCACAGAAAGCTGCGACGTAGCCAGCCCACTCGCGATCCTCTGCCATGTCTTGCCGCCATCGTTGGTGCGATACAGCGCAATGTGCTGACCTATATATGCACTACCAGGATCAACGCCAGGAAAACCATCCGTCGCTAATATCCAGCCATGCAGCCCATCAACAAAAGTAGGAGGCGTTTCCAGATTGCGAGCAATGATTACCCCGCTCTCCCAGGTTTGCCCACCATCACCGGTATGAAAGATACGCAAATACGACTGCTGCTTTGCATTATCGTAGTCAGGCTCCATCACCGTAGCAATGGTAGCTGAATGAAATTCATTGTAACATGGTGAGATAAATCCCCTGCCAAGCCCCTGCGAAGGCGCACACTTCAACATAACCTTCCAATGCACACCTCCATCCGTCGTTCTCAGGATAGCATAGCTGATCGAGCCATCTTTTGCAGAAATACTCATACTCTGCGCCCAACCAACCTTCTCATCAATCATAGAAAGCGAGTTCAAAGCTCCCGCCACTGTATTGCTGCCTCCTTGATTATCCACCTGAACCATTGTAGAAGATTGCCCTCCTGCCTTATTCTGATATCCACAACTTGCGAGGATGAGAAGAGTTGCCATGATAACGATCATCATAATAGGCGTGATATGGCGTTGCCCTGAGCTCCTGCTAATTGTGTCTGATAGCTTCATAATTGTCCCCCTGGTACTGTTCTAACAAATTTTCCTCTTGCAATAAGAGACGTTTATACGGTTGCGTTTGTTCCCAGCCCTTCAACATGTCACCCGAACTGGCTCCTCAATATTCACCACCCCTGTAACAGTTGCCAGTTGCTTCTTCCACTGCACAGAATTATAGAACGTCGTCGCCAACAAGAGGGTATGTGTCTTGCCAAAGGCATCTTCCTGGCCCATCATGCTCCACGCTGGCTTCGTTCCTCGCGCCCGTGCCTGCTCGTAACAGGGGTTAGCCAGACGAAATCCAAGATCGTTCATAGCCGCCAGTGCCGTATCGTAGCTCTGCACAGCATTGGAAAACGTCACACGCACGTAGGTTCCCGCGTGCTCAGGTAGCAGGTGTGCTGGATCGCGAGATACTGGTATGAGTGGACAGCTATGCGGACCGCTAGCGTTGTCAACACGTACTATACCTGGCACTGCTTTCAGCCGATCCACCCATAGAGGAACACCACTAACCGTAGATGCCACTGTGAACAGGTGATCGTCCTGGAAGAGCTGCCTGTCTCCCTCCGGTTTCCATGTGACGGTACAATCTGCAAAGGTTTGCAGGCCCAGATCGGTCACAATTTTCAGTGCTTGTGCATACGTCACAGGCGTTGAAAACTCAACAATAGCTGCATAAACCGGCTCTGTCGGCTTGCCATCCGTCCCTGGCTCCGGTGTCATGCTACTCCCCAAAGGCTTAACACCTGCTGGCAGCCCCGGCGTACTTTCCACTTCTGGATGATGAGAGGCAAAAAGCACTACAAAACTCGCCAGCAAAGCACCAATCACCAATACCGCTGCCAGCATCTGAAGAAACGAAGCCACACCTCTTTTACGCCGGGAAGGCTGTATTGGCAAAGGGTAGGCTGCAGGAGATGCCACATCAGAAATCACCAGTTCAGCTCCCTCATCCTGCATATTCTCCCTCCTCTCTACGATCCTCCCCCACACACGCTCAATAGAGCCAGCATTTTTAACGGACAGAAGTTGGTACGTCTGCTGCAAATCATGAATTAAACGGACATCCTCATCGGACACATTTTCAGGAGATTGCTCAATCTGCTCACCTACAGCTTCGGGAGGGAAGCTCTTCTCATCTTCTTTCATAGCGTACCTTCCTCTTGTTTCGTGTATATACTCCGTAACTGTTTGAGCGTGCGTGAAAGCAGCATGCGTACCGCCCCTTCGCTCTTTTCCACCACCAGTGCTATTTCAGGACAGGTCAAACCATGCCCAAAGCGCAATTGCAAGACCTCCTGTTGTAGTGGTGACAACTCCTTCAAAGTCGTATGCAAGCGTGCATACTCTTCCTGCCGTAGAGCAACCTGCTCCGGGGCCATCTCCTCATCCTCATCTATAGTCTCCGTCACCTCTTTGAGTGAAATGCTGGGATGACGTATAAAACGCCGGTAGTGATCTGCCACTTTATTGCGAGCCACTCGCCACAGCCATGCCTGCTGCTCCTTTTCACTGGCGGTCAAGAAATCCCCTCGCTCCAATGCCGCCAAAAAAACTTCCAGCAAGATATCCTCCGCATCCTCGCGTGAAGCGGTCTGCCGGTACATATAGGCAAAAAGAGCGGGTGCATAACGCTGATACACAAGTGCATCCGGCGCATTATCAAGCAGGCCACCTTCATGTCGCTGCATCTATTTTCCTCTTCTGGTGAGATATCTCGTATATATATCGCAACCGGCGAGGAAATATAACAATTACTCCACCATCTCCGCTACAATCTTCCCTGACAGCATCACCAGCGGCACACCACCACCTGGATGCGTACTCCCACCTACAAAATACAAATGATTGATCCCCTTAGCACGATTACCTGGGCGCGTAAACGGAGCCATCCGCGCATTCGAGGACAGTCCATAAATCGCACCACGGTTTGCTCCATATCTATGCCAAAAATCTTCTGGTGTCAGCATAGCCTCACACACAATATGCTCCCTCAAATCTGCTAGCCCCGCCTGTGGATACATCGCCAGCACATTCAGCACTCGCTCTCGATACGGAGCAGCTTCACGTTGCCAATTCACTTTCGGGGTTAAATACGGTGCATTGACCAGCACAAAGAGGTTTTCATGGCCTGCAGGGGCCTGGCTGGCATCAGTACGGCTCGTCGCACAGATATAGATGGTAGGATTATGTTGTGGCACACGTCGCACAAAGAGATCATCAAATTCAGCATGGTAATCGTCCGAGAAAAAGATATTGTGATGCGACAACTGCGGATAGAGCTTATCAGTGCCAAGCATCAATACAAAGCCCGAACTCGATGGCTCCAATCTCTCCAAACGTCGCACCAGCCGCTCATCACATACCGCAGGTGAAAGCAACTGACGATGCGTCGTCACCACATCACTATTGGCAATCACCACATCACAGCGCACCACTCGCCCGTCGTCGAGCACCACACCTCGCGCTTCACCATGCTCCACCAGGATACGTTGCACACCACAATTCGTCTCAATACACACTCCCAACTCCCGTGCTAGCCTACCTAACGCCTGAGCCAGCGTATAAATACCACCCTGCAAATACCAGCCACCCGAAGCCAGTTCCACATAGGGAATGATGCTATAAACAGCCGCCACCTGATACGGCGATGAGCCATTATACGTCGCATAGCGGTCGAACAACTGCTGCACATGCTCATCCTCAAAAAATCTCCGCGCACACTGATCCAGCGTCTGCGGTGTCAGAGCAGCCAGCACCGCCCTGAAACGTGAGAACGCCTCCCATTGGGGTAGGACGTGATCATAGGGATCAGGCGCAACAACTGGTCCCGCGTAGGGGCCCTTGTGGCCGCCCGTTGGGGTGGAGCATCATCATATGGATTGGGCGGTTCACCCGTTTGAAAAGACCCACTCTTGGGGCCGCTTGCAGGTGGAGTGCTATGCCCCCTCAACACATAGCGTACAAACATCCCCAACACATTCAACGGCCCACCCAAACTCTGATACAGAAACGGATCTGCCGCCGCTGCATAAATACGCTCCGCATAGCTCATGAAGCACCGCAAAGCCTCCCCATCATGCTCATTCACCCGCGCAAATTCCTCAACCAACCTCTCAAAGTCGCGCCAGGCATTCAACACCAACCCATCATGATAAAAATAACGATACGTTATGTCGAGTGGAACCAGCTCAAGATAATCTTCCAGACGCCGTGAGACGGACTCAAAAAGCTCACGTAACACAACCGGCATGGTAATCAGCGATGGCCCCGTATCAAAGCTAAAACCATCTCTCACCAGTTGATTAAGCTTTCCCCCAATTTGTGGCTGACGCTCAAACACCCGCACTCGATATCCCTTTGCCGCCAAACGAATAGCTGTTGATAGACCTCCAATACCGGCACCTATGACGATAATATGTTTTTTATAGTCAGGCATACTATTTCCTTCCAAAACGGAAAAGACTCAGCGAAATCAAAAAAGAATAACTGAAAACATTGCCATGCTCTCGCTACGATGATATAGTGTGCATGGTACCACACCACTCCAGAGGTCAAAGAAGGCACACCCATGATACCAGCCCATAAGTTCCCGCTCGGCAGGCGGCTTGTCTGGCAACTCATCGAACGCTCGTTTCGCAAGTACTTCGACCGTGTCTACTTCCGTATGCGCGGTACCTATACCGATGAGCAGCGTGCCACCCTGCCTATGCTCATCTGTGCCAATCACTCTAGCTGGTGGGATGGCTATGTCATCGCCCTCGTCGAGCGGCTGCTCAACGTCGATGGCTATCTGATGGTTGAAGAGGCCCAATTGAGCCGTTACTTTTTCTTCATCTGGATCGGCTGCTTCTCTGTAGATCGCCACAATCCCCGTGCCGCCCTACAATCGCTCAAATATGCCGCTACACTGCTCAAAGGGCAACCTGGACGCATGGTCAGCCTCTTCCCACAAGGCGAAATTTCTCCCAATGATCGCCGTCCGCTCATCTTCTACAACGGGGCTGCTTACCTGACACGTATGGTCGCCCCTGTACTCTCTTATCCCTTGGCGATCCGCATCGAATATCTGGCCGAACAACGCCCTTCCCTTTTCATCAGCCTGGGCGAAGCTATGCTCATTCATGCCAAAGAGACCAGCGAGCCGACCTTTCTGCAAACATGCACTTCGCGCCTGCAAGAAGCCCTCACCATCGAACTCGACCAGTTGCGCACCGATGTTATCAATGGCGATTATACTAGCTTCAAGCCCGTCATCACAGGCAAGCAATCGACGAACAGAATATTCGATACCCTCTTGTTTAGAAAGCAAATTGCTCGACAATGATCACAAATATATTCTTCATCTATTGGCTCATTGTATTTGCCTCTTTATTCACTATGTTCCTGCTCCTCATCATTAATTTGTTGACCTTCCCTCGATTACATAAACCACCTCATACGTCAACCCTCCCCTATATCTCCATCCTCGTACCCGCTCGTAACGAAGAACAGCACATTGAAGCCTGCGTTCGCTCCCTTCTCTCTCAAACATATCCCCGCTTAGAAATTCTTGTCCTCAACGATAATAGCACCGACAACACAGCAGCTATCGTCCAGCGCATCATCAACGCACTGCCCGCAACAAAAACCGAACAACTACGACTTTTAGAAGGCCAACCTCTACCCCAAGGATGGGTAGGTAAAAATTTCGCCTGCCAGCAACTGGCACAACAGGCACAGGGCGACTATTTGCTCTTCACAGACGCTGATACTCTCCATGAGCCAACCATGGCCGCATCTGTCATCGCCTGTATGCAACACTTCGATGTCAAGTTGCTAACCGCTCAACCTGAATTTGTACTGGGCACCTTCAGTGAACGCCTGATCATTCCCTTACTCAACTTCACCATCATGACCCTTTTACCGGTCGCTCTGGTACGTTTGCGACCGGAAGCCAGCTTGGCAACAGGCAATGGACAACTACTCTGCTTTCATCGTAGCGCCTATGAAGCCATCGGTGGCCATGCCAGCGTGAAAGAGAAAATCTTAGAAGACGTTTTACTGGCTCGTGCAGTCAAAGCAGCAGGCTATCGCATGATCTTTGTCGATGCTCTAAAGTTGCTCCACTGCTGCATGTACACCTCATTCACAGAAGTATGGCAAGGTTTTTCCAAGAACCTCTTCGCCTTTTATAATTACTCGCTCCCCTTTGCCCTACTAGCTCTGCTACTCAACCTTGCCTTGTTTGTTGCCCCACCCCCGCTGGCACTCATAGCATTGCTTTTCCATCTCTCCTCCACGCTATTTATAGCTGGCATAGCAGCTTATGCTCTGGCTGTATGTATGCGCGTCATACTCACGCTGCGGTTCACGCCCACAAAACGAAGTCGTGTATCACTGCTGCTCCTGTGTCTTCTCCATCCGCTCTCCATCTTGCTCGAATGTGCGATCTTACTTCATTCCATACTCCTGCATTATCGTCGTAAGGGAGTCGAGTGGAAGGGTCGTCACTATCATCTATGATCGATTCTCGTCTAAAGACAAGAGACTTTCATGATACTAAAGGGAACATACTTCTTTTCTCTCCTCTTGTGCGCTTGTCTCATTTAACTTTTTCCAAAAATTCATCTCTGTTTGATCATCTTGCTGCTCATTTCTATTACAAAATTTTCATTATCGTTTTTTGCTTAAAAGGTACCAAAGTACCCCAGCCACTTTTCAACTTAATATATTATGTTATACTAGTAATCCGAGCCATTCGGATATTGATCTCACTTTTAGCAAACAGGGGGAGTTTATGAGACACTTCTTGCGATCAAAATTTTCATTGCTGCTGATTTTTTTGATCATACTGAGTATTGCTGTACCATTAGCCATTACAGGCATTCGTTTACAGTCAACCCATGCGGCAGCACCTTCTACCGCTTCACATACATCACAAGCTCCACACCGCTTCTCGCAAAATTTTGACGGCACTTTGCCTGATTGGTCGGAATTTCGCGGTGATGCTGCACGCGATGGCAATCAGAGTACAAACACTATCCTGAATAAATCCAATGCCACCACGCTTGTACCTGTCTCTGCACCAGCATACACAACTACAGGAGAGGCCGAGGATTCACCTTCTGTCTATCAGGGCATTTTATACTATGTCGCCAATACTATCGTGTCCACATCCACCAAAACACTGTACGTCAGTACCCTCTATGCGATAGATACAACCACAGGACAAATAGTCTGGCAAGAACAATTTCCCACTTGCGGCACCAACAAAAAACCTGCCTGGGTCTCTTCGTCACCTGCTCTGACCACCGGTCTTGTCAACGGCGTTTCTACAACAGAGCTATTCATAGGCTGGGGCACATCCGGTTCGAGCAAAAATGGCTGTGTCTATGATATCGACGCCTCAACAGGCAACCTTATCTGGTCATATGTAACAGCCGGCCAGGTAACCAGCAGTCCAGCCGTTATGTCTACCAATGGCGACAGTATTGTAGTCGTTGGTGCTACTGCCGGTAATCTCCTTGCCTTCCCTGTTAACTACACAGGACTTCTGGGAGGCCAGGGCCCTCTTCTCTGGGTCTACAGCACCAGAAACGACATTCCACCGCCTGACCACGCGCAATATTGCGAACCCGCTCCTCAATATTGTGGCGATGCCATTTGGAGTTCTCCTGCCGAAGGTATTGTCTCAGTCAATGGTACCCCACATCACTACGCCTACTTTGGCGTAGGTGCTCAAAACAATACCGTTGGACGAGTAGATGCTATCGATCTGGACACTGTGGTGAACAACAGTCCTCTGTCGGCATGGTCATTCTGGGACCCCAACCCCAAATACGATGATGATTTCGGCACCATACTGGCACTGACAGATGCCAATGGCAATGCAACTCGTGTCTATAGCGGCATGAACAATGGGCATATGTTCGGTCTTGATGCAACTACTGGTGCTATGTACTTTGATTTCGACACCTCTGCACACGTGGGTAATGTCCTGTCTATGATTCACTCCACAGGAGTTCTGGTCACCATCGGTGGAACCACTGAGCTTATCTTTGGCTCAGGCTGTCCCTCACTGTCCGGCTGTGGAGGACCGTTTGGTTATGTCTGGGCCATCGATGCACTCTCAACCGATAGTGCTGGCACGCTACTCTGGCGTTCACAGAACTTCGGCAGCGAGATCGTTTCATCTGCTGCTGTCGTTAATCAGGATGTGAACGCGGTCGTCTACATCCTTGGCCCGTGGAAATCAACTAAAACAAACTTGTTCCATGGGGACCTGCTCGCCATCGATCCTATGACGGGTACTCTCTTAGCCAATTATCCGGTCTTTAACCGTGCATATGGCGCATTAGCCTCGCCAGCCATTTATGGCAATCAGATCTTCGTGACAGAGGGCTACAGCGCATATAGTAGTACTCATCCCGGTCAAGGAGGAATTGCGGCTTTCCAGTGTACCGGTTGTTAGTCGTCAGTATCATCGTATAAGTCAGACCAAAAACATTGCACCTTTCCCCAAGCTCCTTAGGAAAAGGTGCAATGTTTTTGATCTCCTACATTCAAGGAGGCTTGTATGGTATTTTCCGCTCCCCAACTATGTCACTAACGATTTTTCTTTCTCCGCGCCTTCCTTGTCTTCTTCACGCGCTTCCTTCTACTTTCATGATAGGCTTGATCATCCCAAAGCTCAACAAGTGGTGCAGCCAACATAGCAGAAAAACGTGGGAAGGGTTTGATATACCACAACAAAAAGCCAGCCACTATGGCGCAACCCACCCCTAAATAGTAACCATGCGTCAGATCAACTACCCCGAACATCAGCACCATTGCCGTAAATACCAGAGCCGGAACAACAGTGGGCAAGCGCGAAGCAAACGAGGTCATATCCAGGAAACCGATCGTACGCAATAAAATAACGCTTACCAGGATATTTAAGACCAAAGCTACCACAAACCATGCCACAAAATTGCTCACCGGAATGCCATAATAATTGATACTGCCAGGAGTTGACCATTCCCAGTAGTGTTCGAGATGAAAAGCTACCGGCTCAATTTCCAGGTCGAGCAGTGTCGCCAACACAGGTGCCAGTAAACCGGTGATGAGACAGCCTCCCATAGTGGGTGTTGGGCTGTGCATAATGCAATAGACAGCAATCATGATCACCAACCAGGCAAAGATCACAGCCAAAGGCACACCGCCAGGAAGACGCGGGGCCATGATATCTGTGTAGTGATATGACCCAAAAGGAAAACCTGTACCTACTCCTAGAGCCTCTACCCCATACGCCAGCAAACCTATGACCAGCACTGCAAGCAGACCACGAGGGCCATACTGATCCATCAATGCAGCAGCCAACATCGTTCCTTCAAGTATAAGTAAGATACTTCCAGCCCAGGTCATTGAGAAAGGCGGGTGGACATTAAAGGCCACCCCAATGAGGGCTATAGGATAGGCCACACAGAACAGGCAAAAGAGAAACACAACGACGCGGCTCAAAAAAGTCATAGGTCACCTCATCTACCTATACTAACCACGCCAATAATACGTGCATACGTACTTGTTTGCGCAATGGTTCCTACAGCTCCAGTAGAGATATCTATGGCATAGAGTACACCATCTCCATAGAAAGTGAGAATGTGATCGTTCAACCATGTTCCCAACTCAAGGAGCAATACGTTCGAAGTTGCTAACAACTGTGGCGTTTCTACATGCAGATGTTTCCCCGTCCCATTGATATGCACCATAAACAGAGCATTATTGCGATCATATGGGTTCTGCGCCTGACTGGAAAACTCAACATAGATCAGTGTACGCCCATCCAAGGTGAACACAGGCGTCGTCACCCAGTGATAGGCCGCGCTGTTCCCCTGCTCACGCTGATCCGCCAGAATCACTTGCGAGGTATTGAAAGCCAATGGTTGCCCACTCAATGTTGTCGCCTTCAAGCTATTGGCATAGTTGAGGGTAGCGACATCCGTCGGCACGCTGTTATCTGTAGGAACAGCAACAGAACCTTCATAAGAAGAATACAGCAACACATTAGAGGGAGCCAGCGCAAGGGGGCCTTGAGGAAAATTGCCATTCATAAGCAGCTGCGGTGTTGCCACCAGAGGCTGCGTCAAGTCTAACGACCATAACCCAAATTGGAGTGACTCATGACTCTGTTGTCCATCCGTTAGCAGAAGAGTAGTATCGCCTGACCCACTCATAAATACAAAGACGCGAAAACAGGGGCAATTGGGCGCAGCTTGCTCAAAGACTTTGACCGGTGCCTTCAACGGCCCAGCAAAGATATCAAGCGCACCATTACCACCAGCCGGTTCAGTACTCCATGCTACAGTTGTACCATCACTACTCAAAACCATCGAGGCAATTACCGTATTAGGAGCCAGGACGCCAATTTGTTGCGCCGTTCCACCGAAAATGTCGGTCAGCCACACGCCATTTCCAGCGTATAGTAATTGACCCGAGGATGTGAGCAGAGGATGAACAGCCTGACTATAGACATAGCCCGGTGCAGATATCTTCTGTGGTAAACCACCTGCACTATCAACTACATAAATACCTCCCTGCTGCTCATAAAGCACAGCGTGTCCAGCAGGCAATTGTAATGGTGGCACCAATGCATTCCCTGGCGCAAAAATAGGTGGCGTTGTACTCGCTGTCACATCTGGCACCGCTGTTACAGATGCAACGTGGGAATGCGTCTGTGTTGCTACACTGGTAACTACACCAGCTACCGGTAAGTGGGGCGTCGCCGCCTGTATAAGACTAAGCACCAGTAAAGCAGTCGATGAGAGAATGAACACACTCACAAGCACAAGCGATACAAAAATACCAGCGCGAGGGAAGCGCGTCTGCTGAGAAAATACCAATTGTGTTCCTGGACGAACCTGCACTTTATCGTCCTGGGGCTGCTCTGGTGGCTTACTCACTTGATGAGTCAAGTTATATCATTTCCTTACTGATTATCCTTGATGAAATACCATAAGATAAGAAATCTGACCCCCACAAGGGGGGGTCATTACATTTTACCACAACATGTCATTTGGTAACCGTTTTACCCAGCATTCTTAAGATGCGGCGTTGCATGATTGGCATGACGCAAAATAAAAGCGGTGGTCTTGGCAATAACTTCCTCGCGATCGTAGTCCTTCATGATTACATGATAGGAACGATGGAAGGTGACAAGATGCTTCTCTTTTGAGCCGATACGCCGATAAATCTCGCGTCCATCGCGAGCTGGCACAACATGGTCAAAAATGGACGTCATGATCAGAGCAGGTGCCATTATCTGCGGCAGTTCCGCTCGTAGCGTAGGTAAAAACTCCAACATACTCGCTACCGGCGTCATGGGGGTCCAGCGATACACGTCTCGCGTATAGCGACGGCGGGCCTCGGGATCATGGACATCCTCACGGATCGTTGGCAATAGCGGCGTAAAACGTCTGGCAAGACCCACCCCCAAACGAGTCAAGGGGCGCATATGCAAAGGCGCACACATCGTCACCAGACCTGCCACCTCTTCATGTGCCGCCGTATGCAAACACAGCGCACCACCCAACGAATGACCTACCAGGAACACTACATCACAACGCTGCTTGAGGGCATACAAATCGCTCCGTACAGCCTTCTCCCAATCATGCCAGCCCAGAGGTAACATATCCCGTACATTTCCCCCATGGCCCGGCAATAGCATATTATGCGTCAACATACCTCGATCCTGTAACACCACCTCCAACTCGGCAAAGTCCCGCCGGCTCCCGTTTAACCCATGTACCAATAAGACTCCTATAAGTGGTTGTTTAGTAGATTGAGAAGTGCCATGAGACGTATGGGAAGTTTCCATGAGTTCAGTTCCTCGCAATACGGTGGAGCCAAAAATCCACACTATTTTATCGTTTAGCTTGCCTATATACCATACTTGTTGCTATTACGTTTGAGCGAGCCAGAGGTTAGACAACCACTATCCAGAAAACAGTTGGGGGAGTTTCATTTTTTTGCAAAGCATGATGGCCGCAAGGGTCATCACTACTATACGACAGCTCCACAGGCCGAGGCAGGCGTGTATAGTAGTGATGACCCTTGCGGTCATCATGGGGTGGGGGGCTTCATGGGGTGGGGAACTTCGCAAAAATATGAACTGCACCCGCTTTACGGCGTACATGGCCCATATGGCTTCACCGGTCCAGCACTTACCACATTCGGAATAGACGAAGCAATTGACCCATTCGGTGGAAATGTCTCGTTATGAATCACTCTGCCAGTCAACGGATACGTAATTGTCCTGGTTGTCTGCCCTGCCACATATGGACCAAAGGTTAGCGTGACCGGTGTCGCAGAAAAATTCCATTTCAAGACCACCGTCCCACCATTTGTATTCGGCGTAACCGTCACTGTAGCGGTATATACAAACGTAATGTAGTTTCCACAAATGACACTTGTAACCGCAGAGGGGTTCACGGAGATAGTCAGATTGGTTATCTGGAACTTGCCGGAAAATGAACAAATACCGGTCACCGTCGCCGGTATCGATGTCATCGTCGTACCATTATTGTTTACTGAGAGAGAGCCAGACAGCGAAGGAGCCGCACTGGACGAGACTCCCTTCACCGTATAAGTAATGGTTTTACTCATCTCACTCGGCGCAAATGTGATCGTCCCAGGAATATGATTCGAGCCAATATTCCAGATATACGATACCGTCCCACCGCCGCTTCCTTCATCTACAGCAATCACCGACGAGAACGTAAAATCGGCACTACTACCACAACTTACACTAGCAAGGGTATTGGGTGTAACTGATGTGGTTACACTTTTAATATGCAATGGAGCAGCCGTTGGCGTAGACTGCGTATCATCCGTTGGCGTAGGTGTCGCTGAAGTACTTGGCCCACCACAACCAACTATCCCAAAGACCACAAAAAAGAGAAGCATTATTACTACTAGACGCCTGAACATACGTGTCCTCCTAAAATTCCAATACAAAGAGCATAGCTATTAGCCAATAAGCAAAAGCACTTACAATTAAATTGCATACTATATTACCAGATTCTGTTTTCCCGCCTCATTTCAACACCTTTCTTCCTATATTAACTGATAAGAGGATACGCCAGAATAAATATATCCATAAACTCGTAAAATACACTAATGAATGTAACCATGAAGTACTAGAGAGCAATGACACCCACCCAGCATAAAGCAAGGTTTTGACATTCGCCCCTTCTATAGGCTATATTACCATCAGGGAAATCCAAGTAACATACTAGGATTAACACATAAAGGAGTTACGAACGGTGGCAGAGATTAATGAAGCCGAGGTTATAGATGCGCTGCGCGAGTGCTATGACCCAGAAATTCCGGTAAACATTGTTGATCTGGGCCTTGTCTATAATGTAGATATCAACAATGAAACAGGTATGGTGAATGTTACCATGACGCTGACAGCTCTCGGCTGTCCGATGGCAGGCGAGGTGATTTCAGAAGTAGAGATGCGCGTGGGCGAGGTCGAGAACGTGAAAGCATGCAAAGTCGAGCTGACTTTCGACCCACCCTGGTCTCCTGACCGAATGACCGAAGACGCCAAGTGGGAACTAGGTATGGTTTAAATGACATGTGTAATCAGGGCTGACCAGCCAACCCTGATTACACATATCATTTCATACCTTCACGCCGCTGTACCTCCATGCTATACTGTTTCCATAAAAACACTATACAGGTAGGTAAAACGTTATGGCATACGATGGACAGCAAAATGGAGATATCCGTGCAACGCTGGCTTTGAGCCAGGAAGAGGCACGTAGTGGCACCAGCCGCACCCTTAACTTACCCGGAGGACGACAGGTAGTTGTTCCTATTCCGGCAGGAGCTTACGATGGACAGGAGCTACATATGGCGGGCCAGGGAGAGCCATCAGCTTCCGGCAGCAGAGGTTCGCTCATTCTCACGATTGCTATCGCTCCTGCCGAAAATTTTGGTACACAGGGCTTTTCCCCGGCAGGAACAGATTTCCCTACTCTCTTTTCAGACACGCCACTGCCACCCCCGCCACCTCCTACCTCGTCGCCCAATTACCCGTCCATAGGGCAGGTCGACAACTTTACCAAGCATCCCAATTATCCATCTCAAACCCAAGGACAGGAAAACACGTATGTTGATCAAACGCAGCGTGCAGGTCCATCTTATACACCATACGACCAACGTCCACAATACCCATCGCCACCAGAGCAGCAACGTCGCAGGCCACGTGGACTCATCCTGCTCTCAGTCATCCTGGCCGTGCTGGTTATTCTGGGTGCTGGCGGTCTGATCCTCTTTACCACCGTCATCCAACCAAACCGGCTGCATGCACAAGCGACGGCAACTGCCGTTGCCAACCAGACAGGGACAGCTCAAGCGAACGGTACAGCTACTGCTCAAACACAAGCGAACGCCACGGCTAGTGTTCAGGCCCAACAGCACACTACAGCCACTGCTCAGGCACAGAGTACTGCCCAGGCACAAGCGACAGCTAGTGCGTTGCAAGCTATCTACACACAGGCTACCAGTGGTACTCCTGTCCTGAACGATCCTATGACTCAACAGGATGCCAACTCCTGGGAAGTGGATACCAAGACTGGCGGTGGCAGCTGTGCTTTCACCAATGGGAACTATCATGCCACAATGCCACAAGCTGGCTTTTTTGCTTCCTGTTTTGCCGCCAACATCAATTTTAGCAATTTCGCCTTGCAGGTCCAGATGAACATTTTCCACGGTGATAGAGGCGGTCTGATCTTCCGTGGGGATAGTACAGCCAGCAAATTCTATCTCCTTCGCATCGATCAAGCTGGTACCTACGACCTGTACGTCTATACAAACAATAATGGCAGCAACGCCAAGGACATCTTGACCGGCGCCTCATCGGCTATCCATACCGGCACAAATCAGCTGAACAAAGTCACGGTAATAGCTCGCAACAACATGATCTACCTCTACATCAACCAACGGTATGTTGACTCGATTTCCGACAACACCTATAGCGCCGGCTCCATGGCCGTCTTCGCTGAAGACCATACTAATGCGACAGATGTCGTCTTCACCGGCGTTGAGATATGGAAACTATAAGTAGTGTAGAAGCACGATGCCCCCGCGCCACCAATGATGCCCCCGCGCCACCAATGATGCCCGCAAGGGGCATCACTACTATACACGAATCACGGGCAGAAGGCGTAGTATAGTAGTGACGCCCCTTGCGGGCGTCATGGGAGCGGGAGGCCTGTGCAAGCAAATGAAACGCACCCGATGACTGCCCCCCCTCTTGGCAATGGATGAAAACAGTGATATGCTAGCATGGCCTATTTTAGCTGCTGTTGTACTAATCGGGAGAATCCACTATGCAATGTCAATCATGTGACGCTCTTCTTCCCTCTGGCGCAAAGCACTGCCCTTACTGCGGTGTACGTGTCGTTGAAGTGGTTTCATCATCACCTGTTGTTCAGTCGGACGACAGAGAACGGCTAGCGGATGTACGTCCTTATATCGCTGTTCCTCCTCTTGCTACTTCAACTCCTCAGGATTACGAACAGGTGGCCGACAAACCGCCAGAATCGGCGCAAGCATCCAACTATTCTCCTCAAGTAGCGATCTATCCAACCCGCGTTGCACGATTGTCAGCACCCCCTCAAGGCAAGGGCATGTCACAGGGATTAATGCTCGCGTTGGTGGTACTGGCTCTGTTGAGCATGGCAAGTGGTGTTGGTCTCATTTATTACTCAACAGTCTATCGCCCCCATCAACTGCGTATCCAAGCTACCAGTACAGTACAGGCGATACAAACTCAGAATGGTCAGGGTAGCGCCACTGCCGAAAGTCAGGGTACTGCTACAGCTAGAGCTACGGCTACAGTACAGGCACAAGCCACGACCAATGCCCGAGCTACCGTCACAGCCTTGCAAAACATCTATACTTTAGCTACTCAGGGTACTCCTGTGCTCAATGACTCGCTCGCCAGCAATTCAGGTAGTGGGTGGGATGAAGACACGGCTGTGGGAGGTGGTGGCTGTGCCTTCAGCAATGGCTCATACCATGCAAGTTTGTATAAGGCAGGCTTTTATTTCCCCTGTATCGCACGTAACACCAATTTTGGCAACTTCGTTTTTCAAGTGCAGATGACGATTCTCAAAGGTGATAATGGAGGACTGGTTTTCCGTGGCGATGGCTCAACCACTAAATTCTATGCGTTCCGTCTCGACACCCACGGTATCTATGACCTCTTCAGCGCCCAAGATAGCAACCATAGCACCGAGTTAGCCTATGGTAGTAGTTCTTCTTTCAAGAAGAACGCGGGCCAGGTAAACCTGTTGACCATTATTGCACGCAATAGCAGCATTTACTTCTACATCAACAAGCAATATGTCGGGAATATCACTGATAGCACCTATCACTCTGGGCAGATCGGTTTCTTCGCCGAAGATCATAATAATCCTACCGATATCGCCTTTAACAATGCTGAGGTGTGGAAGCTCTAAGAACTGACAAGAGGGCTTTGCTGCCGATGTTATAAAGAAAGAAAGAAAGACATCATCAAAAGGAAACGTTCACCATGTCAGACATGAACCAACCTCCACCTGAGAGACCAGTCTCGCCATCGGACGAAACAGTACCTGACGTACCCAGGCCCGTTTCACCCACAGAACCAACTATACCCAGTCCTCAAGGGGCGGCATGGCCCCCACCCCAACCGGCGTTTCAGCGCCAAGAGGCGTCTCTGTTTCCCAGAGGCATCACTATTTTGCTCATCATCCTGGCTCTCGTTCTGGTTGGAAGCGGCCTCAGTTTCATTCTTTACAGCGCGACCACACAATACCGCGCAACGTTGAACCATCAGGCTACCAGTGTAGCTCTTGTCACTGCGCAAGCACACGTTACCACCCAGGCACGCTTACAGGCAACGGCCAATGGCTTTGCTACGGCCAATAGTAATATTTACGCTACCGCAACCGCACAAACAGCTATAACTGCTACAGCCACAACCGGCATAGTCAATGCTACCGCAACAGCTACAGCCTATGACGGCACTCTTCAACAGGCGACCAGCGGTACAGCTGTCTTGAACGATCAGATGAACGATAATTCAGGTAACAACATGTGGGATGATATTACCGGTACGACTAAAGGGGCCTGTGCTTTTATCAATCAGGTGTATCACGCCATCGAACCACAGTTGGGATATTATCAACCGTGTATAGCACACGCCACCGATTTTAGCAATTTTGCCTATGAGATACATATGGTTATCGATAGCGGCGGGCAAGATGGTATCATCTTCCGTTTCAACAGCACGAACAGCTCATTCTATTTATTTCGTGTGGGCATCAACGGGTCCTATGCGCTCGATCTCTATAAGAACAGAGTGCTGGCGGCAACGCTGATCAGTGGTCTGAGCGGGGCCATCAACACAGGTATAAAGCAAGGCAACGATCTAGCCGTGCTGGCTAAGGGTGATGTGCTATATCTGTATATCAACCAGCAATTTGTCGCCAGTGTCACCAATAGCTATTTGAGTTCAGGTGCCATCGGCGTGATCGCCCTCGACTACAGGAATACCAGCGATGCCGAATTTAGCAGCGCTCAGGTATGGAATGTATAGTAGGTGCTGCATGGGTGGGCCTGACCCCCACAAGGGGGAAGTATTGCATCTTCAGAATCTTGAGATTATACTGTAACGGTGGAGGGAAAAGAGTTTTTCGCCCTCTGTCTGGTGGTGCAGCCCAATCGACTGAAGTGAGGTAATATGAGCACGCAAGAGCCAGCTACCTGGCAGGAATTTCTGGGACAATTGATCGCAAATCCCCGAGAGCGAGCATCCCTGGCCACGGCACTCCATATCAGACAGATTACTCTTCAGCGTTGGGTCGAAGGCGTTTCCAGACCGCGTGACGAGAATATTCGCTTGTTGATCAAACACCTTCCCAGAGAGACCTATCCGCTTTTCATGCGCTTGCTTATTGCCGATTTTCCTGAGCTTGTTCAGGGAGAGTTGCCTGGGGAGTCCTTTTCCGAGGAGCTTCCTGCTGAGTTCTATGCGCTTGCCTTGAGCAATATGGCTCACACATCCATATCGATATATCGCCAGCCCATGCAGGATCTCATTTTGCAACAGGTGCTTCAGCATCTCGATCCTGATCAGCATGGTCTCTCGGTCACCCTGGTGGTTTTTGTGCCTCCACGTTCGGAACGTAAGGTGCGCACCCTGCGGGAAGTCGGCGGGCTGGCGACTCCTCCCTGGCCTCGCGACTTGGTGGAAAGACCGATGCTCCTCGGCATTGAGTCCCTGGTTGGCTATGCGATCGCGCATGGACGCTCCTGCGTGATCAACAGCCGAGATGAGGTGACCTTCTTTCCCGTACAATGGACTGAACATGAACAGAGCTCGGCCGCTTTCCCGATCTTGATCCACACGCGGATTGTGGGCGGCTTGATTGTTTCTAGCACGCAAGGGTTCTTTTTCACGCTGCCTCGCCTGTCGGTTATTGAAGACTATGCTCACCTGGCAGCCTGTATTTTTGAGCCAGAGGAGTCTTTTGATCTCAATGAGATAGAGTTGAGGATAATGCCCCCGTATGCGCGTCAACAGCCCTATTTCGCTGGCTACAATCAACGGGTTTCACGGAAGTTGATAGAGGCAAACGCGATGGGGCAGCAGATCACATTGCAACAGGCTCGCCGACTTGTCTGGCAGGAGTTGGAAGATGTTCTGCTGCAAGCTGACTTGCAAACTAGAGTGGAAAGCTGGCGATGAATCGTGCGGTCTGAATTTCTCGCCCAATGGTTACCATTACGGCATTGTGCATATGCTTCCCTCCTTTTTCCGGCAAGCTGATCTATCCATCCTCGGAAAAATGGCGCACTTCATCGAGTTTTCCTTCGACACTGAGGTTCATGGGAGTTTTTATCATGAGCTCGCTTTAGCGTTTCAGCTCTTCGAACCCCTAGTTGTGAAAATGCAACTCGCGACTCCTGAAGAGTGGCGTATTCTTTCTCAGAAGGGTCTGGCCGAGATGTATGAGGAAGATTTCTGTGTAGCATGGATGTTACTGACGGTGTGGGGGGAGAAGCCTCTCTAATTGTACTTGCCTCTTTGCAGCCCTTTTCTACGGTGACACGTGCGGCCTCTTCCTGAGAAAGGAGCAAAGAACTTCGAGCAAGGTGGTCATGCTGAGCTACCTCTCAATTAGCCAGCACTTTGGCTCGTAGAAGCTCTGGCTTCTAGCATATCCTTTAGCGTCAGCAAATCATACGTAAGCTGGCGACGAACCACGTTTGTGACCACTAGATCCGCCACATCTAACGTCCCCTCTATAAGATGGATCAACGCCTCCTGTGAGACGGTGGTTCCACCATCTTCGACTGGCTCGAACTGGTAGTAGAAAAGGCAGGGTGAAACTCCAGAGATACTCTTGATGGTCAGGGAGCGGCTGGGTTCACACTCAACAATCTCAAAAGTAGTATCCAACCACCTTCCCAAAAATCGGATGGTACTCCGCGCCCTCGCTCCCACGTGCCCTGCCTCCGGCGAGCTTTTCCTGACTGCAATCACGACATTTGACCAGTCGACCAGGTTCTCCAAATCACTTATGTAGGCAAAGATTTCCTCGGCAGGCAGGTTGATGACGACGCTCTGCTTAACATTTATCTGAATCAACGGGATCTCCTCCTCTCATAAAGGTCCGCCACAGCAAACAACGGCATGTTGTGGCTTTCCGCTTAAGGCTGTAGGGACGTGATTGATCGCGTCCATACAACCTTACTTCGTTCGTTCACTTGACGCTTATGCCAAGTTCGGACATATACCCTTACTGCTCATAAATGTAGGACAACTTTATATGCTGCGGGAGAGAGCAGAGTCGTTCCAGCAATTCCACGGGGAAGGGCCCAGAGTTACGCTGTCTACCTTCACTGGCCCAAAAAGTTCCTTCAAGAGAGAACACATGCCTTCTTCTACGGCAAGCTTCATTCTCTCCTTTGTGTGTTGAGGCAATGTGAAGGATTGGCAAGAACATTGAGCATGGATTTGGATAGAACAATGTAGCAGACCCGTGTGCGAGGCGGAAGAGAAGTGAACAGCCACATCATCTATCATGGCCTCACCAAAAAGCTTGAGCAGGACATGGCTCACGGCGTCTTCTACCACGAGTTCGGCATACTCTGTCTCCTCAGGTAACACCTCTAAGATCCTGCTGTGGCTCTGTGCATGAATATGAAGAAAGCACATACACTATCCCCTTTCTAAATGAGTCTGGTAGCCTCCCAGGCTCGGCGCGAGTGGGTGGGCGACACTGTATTGAGTAAGGGTGGGACTTGCCCTTATCCTTGCCACTCGCTCCTCCTGCAATAATATGAAACGCATCCACCGACCGTCCCGATTTCTCTTGATTTGCTGTTTCAATTTAAGTATACTAATGAAGGTTCTCTTTTGCATGGTTTCTGGTAACCCAAAGTCTACTCAAAATCCCCCAGAAATGAGAGGAAGACAATACTGAAGGAGCAGACGTGAGAAGTGAAATGCATATGAACGTTAGTGCATTTAGCGACAGTGTACAAAAGTATGTGCGTGCGAGTGGCTATTCCCAGAAGGAACTGGCTAGCGTGCTTGGTTTGCATCCAAAGGTACTCAGCCGCAAGCTGAATGGCAACGGGAACGCCTATCTGACAAACCTGGAAGTACAGTGCATTATCAAGACATTGGCACGCTGGCAGGCGATTACCACTCAGAACGAAGCTCTCCAGCTGCTCGAACTGGCACAAATTGGGCCAACCATCTTTAGTACCGATGATTGGCAGACACCTCCTCTCAACTCGCTTGCCTTGAACGGTCCTCAATCTACCACTTCCAGCGACTCCAGCCTTCGCACGTATACCCTCCAGCACAATTTACCTTCTCCGACCACGCAGCTCATTGGGCGGGAGTGGGCTGTAGAGCGACTCCGAAAACTGCTTGGACGAGACGATGTGCGCTTGGTGACGCTTGTTGGGGCAGGTGGCTGTGGCAAAACGCGCCTCGCCGTGCAAGTGGCGAGCGAACTGGTCGGTGGGTATGCACAGGGTGTGTGGTTTGTGGCTCTGGCCGGGGTGAGTGATCCCGGCCTAGTGCCAATGAGCATCATCCAGGCTTTAAATATGAAGCCCCCACCTAGCTTACCCCCGATCCAAAGCCTGATCACGTATCTGCGAAATAAACAACTGCTGTTGGTGTTGGATAACTTTGAGCATATAGAAGGTGCAGCGGCGGTCGTGGACGAGATACTTACAGCGGCTTCTGGTCTCAAAGTGCTGGTAACTAGCCGAGTAGTGCTGCATCTGTATGGTGAATACGAGTTCAGTGTACCTCCCTTGGATGTTCCCGATCCCAGCATTGTACTCAAATCGGCGGAACTTTCGCACTATGGAGCAATCCAACTCTTTGTGGAACGCGCACAAGCCGTAGTGGCTGACTTTGCTTTGACCGACGAAATTGGAGCATTCATTGCACAGATTTGTGCCAGGCTCGACGGTTTACCACTGGCACTGGAACTGGCAGCTGCACGGGTCAAGGTACTCCCACCAGCATTGCTCTTAGAACGGCTCTCAAGAGCGCGACTTGCCTTGCTGACCGGCGGTGCCAGGAATATGCCCAGCAGGCAGCAAACCTTGCGCAATACCATCACGTGGAGTTACGACCTGCTTTCCTCAGTCCAGCAAATTTGGTTCCCACGCCTGGGGGTGTTCACTGGTGGCTGGTCGCTTGAGGCAGCAGAGGCGATGATGCCAGCTTTAGCTGCAGACCTGGGGGATGCACCTGTTTCCGATTCCTTGCAGGATATACTAGAGCAACTCGTGGATAACAGTTTGCTGGTACGCCTGCCAGTTTCGAATAGGCAGGTACGCTTTACAATGCTGGAAACGCTACGCGAATATGCACTGGAACAGTTGAGCAAACGGGGAGAGTTTGAACGATTGCGGGACTGGCATGCCTGCTATTACCTGGGGCTAGCAGAAGCTGCCGAGATAGGCTTGAGAGGCCCACAGCAACTCTCGTGGCTGGCGAGGCTGGTGGCGGACCGCGATAATTTCCGAGCGGCCTTGGAATGGTTGCTTCAACAAGCAAGAGCGGGAATGGTGATAACATCTTCCTTTTTCGCACAGGAAGCAATCGAAGAGAGCAAGAAAATTGCCGAAATCCAAGGATCATCAACGGAGGCAGTTCCCAATGCCGGGCTGCTTGCTATCGAACTATGCCTGCGCTTGGCTGCAGCTTTGAGACCTTACTGGGAGTGGCAGGGCTACCTGACTGAAGGGCGTAGCTGGCTGGGTGCAGTGCTGGAGTTGCCGGTCGATGAAGGGGCCAGAAGGACAGTGCTTGCGGCACGAGCCAAAGCGTTGAGTGAGGCGGCCCGCCTGGTATGTTTGCAGAATGATCAGGTCCGGGCGGTAGAACTGGCTGAAGAAAGTATCGCTCTCTGGCGGCAACTGAATGATCCAAGTGGGTTAGGGTTCGCGTTGCTTCACCGGGGTTGGGCAGCTCATGCCATGAAAGAGTATGAAGTTGCCAAGCGTGTGTACTTGGAGGGTATGCAACACCTCTCCCCAACGGACGACACTTGGCTGTACGCCCAATTGCTCTTTTACCTGGGCGCAGCGGCAGGGTTCACCGCTGACTTTGAGCATATGCGGTCTTGTTATGTACAAAGCAGGAAACTCTTTGAGCAAGTCGGTGACAGAAGCGCGGTCGCAGACGTATTGAAAGATCAGGGTGGAATGTTGATCTTGGAAAGCAAATATACAGAGGCAATCAACTGCCTGTTGAAGAGTATTAAATTGTGCTATGAACTGGATCACAAACAATTTGTGGCGACGGGCATGGGGTTGTTAAGCTTTGCGGTTGGATTGAGGGAGCTGCCGGAGCCGACTTTGGCGAGCATACATTCAGCGCAACTGCAAGGGGCAGCCGATGCCATGATGGACGCCATTGGTTTGACCCCTTGGACAAGAACCCATCCACTTGCCCAAATGGCACGCCAACAAATTCGCTCCCGTGTGGATGAACAAAGCTGGGACGCAGCCTGGGCAGCAGGCCTGGCCCTCACTACAGAGCAAGCGATTGGCCTAGCCTGTCGACTAGAAGAAGAGCTGCTTTCCAATTGAACCCGAAGGTTCTGCATTACCGTTTGAGGTTGTATGCTGGATTGCCAAAGCAAGCCCCTTGTGAGTGTCATGAGGTCAACATGACACTCACAAGGGGCTTGCTTATATTTTCCTGTAAGCGGGGGAGTGTCAACCTATAGCTTCTGTAGGAACGCGATCATTGTCTCGTTGACTTCAGTTGCACGCTCCTGCTGCACCCAATGCCCACAGCCAGCAAGAGCTACGTTGTGCAAGTTAGGGATGAAATTTGACATCCGCTCTAACCGTGTATTACAGAGCGGGTGGCTGCCGACGACGGACCGACGCAGGTGGGAGTTGCCCACCTGCGCGTGCCTGTTTCAGCACGCTGGCCCACCAGGCCAGATCGTCGAGCAGGATGCTCAGGGCGACCTCGGTCTCGGGATTCACGGGCTCCCCGTTGGCAAAGGCCTGCTGGACCTTGGGGATCAGCACCGTGTTGCGCAGTGGCACTAACTCGACCTCGATGGCAACCAGGGCCAGGTGCTCGACCGCCCGCGTGCCAGCGGCGATGCCGATGCTGTAGCCGACGAACGCTGCTGGCTTGTTGCGGAACGCGAAACTCGTGAACACGCTATCGATCGCGTTCTTGAGTACGGCAGGAATGCTGTGGTTGTACTCCGGCGTGATGAAGAGGTAGGCGTCCGCTTCGGCGATCTTCTTATTCCATTGCTTGACGATCGGTGCCGAGTATGGGGGATCGATGAAGTTGCCGAGGGTGCCGATGTGTTCGGCGAAGATGGGAAGGGGCCAGTCGCGCAGGTCGAGTACCTCGACCTCGAAAGCCTCGCGCCGTACGGCCCGGTCAATCACCCAGGGAACTACCAGATCAGCATTCCGGTTCTCACGTGTACTCCCGACGATCACTTGCAGCTTCGACATCGTTCGTTCCTCTACTACGCAGTTTACTCTTGCTTTTTCTCGACGAACTCGCCCTCGAGCATGATCTGGACCTCCTCGCTGACGATGAACTTGCCATCGAGCATCATGTTGAAGGTCAGGCCGAAGTCTTTCCTGTTGATCCGGCCCTCGGCGCTGTAGCCGATGCGGTGGCCCATCATGGGGTCATTGAATTCCCCGTACTTCACCACGGCAAGCGTCACCGGCCGGGTGTTGCCCTTGATGGTCAGGTCGCCGGTCATGGTGTAGCGATCCTGTCCGGCCGGTTCGATCTTGGTGCTTTTGAAGTGAATCGTCGGATACTTGTCGACTTCCAGAAAATTCGATGACCGCAGGTCGTTGTCCCGATTCTCGTTGTGGGTGCGGATACTTGCCGTCTGGATGGTGATTTCAACCGATGATGCTTCGGGGTTGTCGGGGTAGATATTGCCGGTCGCACTTACCTCGAGAAAGAGACCGCGCACCGTCATCATGCCTAGATGCTTGGCGGCGAACTCAACTTGCGTGTGAAACGGGTCAAACTGCCAGCGACTTTGGGTTGCGGCTTGCGGTTCATTCTGCGTTGTCATGTCATTACCTCCCTGTAAATAAAATAGCCAATTTCTGTTTGGAAGGAGAGCCTCAATGCTTCTGGTTCTCCTTCCTGTCCATACTTACTTTATGGAAGTGAGTATATATTAGAGAGTTCCTATTGTCAAGTATGTTGTTTTTTACTCAAAGAGAGCATGACAGAGAGAAGTCTTCTACTTGATCTGGATACCAAGGCGTTCCAGGAGGCTTCGGCTGAGTTTTGCCTGGTATTTGATTGGTTTGTGAGCTGGGCCATGGGAGTCTGAACCTGAGCTGGTAAGTAAGCGGTGCTTGTGGGCATACTCCAGATACATGGCAATCTGTTCTGGCGTATGAGCGGGATAATAGACCTCCAAGCCGTCGATGGGAACTTCTTGGCGGAGCTGATCGAGCAAGGAGACATCATAGCGGGTGAATTCTCCTCCCCGTCCAGGATGGGCGATGAGACACACGCCTCCACTGCGATGGGCAGCATCAACGACAGCAGCAATGTCGTTGGTGGCAAAAAAGAAACCGGCATCAGTTATCACTTGCCCCAAAGATGTTCCTCCTGTTCTATAGCCCTGTTTTTCTAAGAGTGCCATCAGTTCATGGGGTTGCTGCGAGCTAGGTTTTTCTAAGAGTGCCGTCAGTTCATGGGATTGCTGCGGCTCTCCTTCACCCTCTTGCTGGTGAGGAAAGGTATATCCTTTGCGGCGTAGGTTCTCATAGACTTCCCTGGTGTTCTCTCGCTGGCGGCGCCAAACATCTTGTGCTAAGTCATTCAACTCGTTCTTTTCTGGATCAAACCCATAGCAGAGAACGTCAGTCGCCTCACCGTTCCACGATGTACTCATTTCCACTGCCGTGAGCACGGGTAGCTGCTTTTCCACTGCAAGATGTTGCAGCGAGGCGGCGGTATCCACACGATCATGATCGGTTATAGCTACCAAGCCAAACCGTTCACTTACCAAGTAGTCGATCAATTGCTCAGGAGTCCATACGCCATCACTGTATATGGTATGCATTTGGAGGTCAATGGCAGTTTCAGGAGCAAGAATGAGATGAGTAGTCAATGATGCCAATAGCTCATCCTTTCATAGCGTTATCATCAAATCGGAATATCGATCACCTGCTCCTCTGCCCTTTGCCAGAAAGTTTTGCCGTTTTGTGCCATAAGTTTTGCCGCAAGTACTACAACAGGGAAGTAACTTTGCCCTGCTCAAAAAAGTGTGTTACGCTTCAGGAAAAGAAACCTGAGCAAGCGTTGATTGAGAGGGTAAAAGACCATGGCAAGACCTCTGGATGGCATTGGACTCCTCACATACTTTCGCCGGTTAAAACTTTCCAAAGAGGCACAGGGACTGCTGGCTGAGATTCGCAATTCTTCGCCGAGTCGAACGCCAGGAGCTCGTCGAAGCAACATGCCCGTCTGGTATCCCTCGAAAAAGATGCAATGCGTCATTAAGGCAGAAAGCCATAAGGTCGAATTCGCGTTTCTGTTGCAAGTCGAGCATGATGATGACGTGTTGGAGGTTTGGGACCAGCCTCCATCCATTGAGCTTGAGTATCAAGATCGGCGAGGTCGGACTCAGCGACCGAATCATACGGCAGACTACTTTCTGTTTCGATACCAGGAAGCCGGGTGGGTGGAGTGTAAAACGACTCAGGAGCTCATTCGTCAGGCTCGAACTCGCCCGAATCGTTACCAACTCGATGAGCATGGACAGTGGCGATGCCCTCCTGGAGAGGCATTTGCAGCCAAGCATGGGCTGTTCTACCGAGTCTACGCCTCAGATCAAGTCAACTGGGCTGCTCAAGACAATTGGCTCTTTTTGGAAGACTACTATCAAGATTTGGACCGCTTGCAGATTGCTGAAACAGATGTTGATGCCCTCTCTCAGAGAGTACGTGAGCAGCCTGGTATCTTGCTTTCCGATCTCCGTTTGAAAACGGAAGGCATGAATACGGATGTGGTCAACATTGCCATCGCCAGACATGAGCTCTACGTTGATCTGGCAACCCACCGACTTTCAGAACCCTGGCGGACGCCGGTTTTTCCAGATCGGCCCACCGCGCGTGCTACGGTTCATCAGCCCTCCCCCATCGAAGGTCAGATGTCGTCTCCCCCCACCGCTATTGCCATAGCAGAAACCATTGTATCCTGGGCAGGTCAACAGTGGCAGATTGCCGATGTAACGCCAACAGACATGAGACTCATTTGCGAAGGATCTGAGCCATTTCCTCTGGCTCGATCCGCTTTTGACGCACTGGTGCAGGATGGGAAGATCATTTTGCATCGTTCTGAAACTCATGCCAATTTTACGCGAGAAGGACAAGTATTGCTCGATCAGGCGCGCGATGTGGATATGGCAACCGCTGTCTTTCGCAATCGGATCATCAACCCCGACCAGTACGATGATGATGAGCAAGCACAGCTAGCCGAGCGTGCTGCAACCATTCCAGCTCGGACCAGACGCTACTGGCGACAACTGTATCGGGAAGCAGAGGGTCAGTACGGCAGTGGCCTAATTGGCTTGTTACCTCAGTTCGCTCACTGTGGGAGAAATTGGGAGGCAGATTTTGCACCCAGAAAACTCATTCACGAGGTACTTGAGACACACTACGATACGGTGACACGCAAACCCAAACGCGGGGCCTACGGAGAGTACCTCAAGCGAGCGGAAGAACAGCAGCTTGCTCCGCTTTCCCCTCGCACATTCTACCGAGAAGTGGAGCGTCACAAAACGGCGTATGAGCAGACCGTAGCGCGCGAGGGAACCCGTGCAGCCTACCCGTTCAAGGATTACTGGCGCGAACAAGAGAAAACGATCAACCGGCATGGAAGCTACGCCTGGGCGATGGCCCACCTGGATCATACGGAACTTAATTTGGTGCTTTGCGACTCCAGGACGGGCCAGATTCTGGGAAAGTGCTGGTTGACGCTGTTGATTCTTGCTCATCCCCGACGCATTGCGGCCTACGCTCTGACCTTTGACCCTCCAAGCTACCGCTCCTGCCTCATGGTCCTTCGTCTCTGCGTGAAGCGCTACGGGCGGCTCCCTACCGCCATTACTGTTGATGGCGGTCCAGAATTTCAAAGCGTGTATTTTGAACAGTTGCTAGCACTCTATCGGGTTCGGAAACATCAACGGCCCGCTGCCGAGCCACGTTTTGGATCGCCCCAGGAGCGCTTGTTTGGCACAATGGAGACCGAATTTCTCTATCACCTGTTGGGCAATACTCAGGCGACACGAGAGCCACGGATGATGACCAAAGCGACTGACCCACAGCGCCAGGCCGTTTGGACGCTACCGCGCCTTGCTGAACGAGTGCAGCAATGGGCTGACGAGGAATATGACACCATGCGGCATCCGGCGCTGGGCATGACGCCGAGGGAGGCATATGAACTGAGCCTGAAGCGTGATGGGGAGCGTCTCCACAAACACATTGAGTACGACGATACGTTTCTCAAAGCAACCTACCCAACGATCAGGAAAGGGACGGTAAAAGTTGAGCCTGGCGTCGGCATCAGGATGAATTACCTAGATTACTGGTGTGAAGCCATGCGCGACCCGACCATTGAGGGAACCCAGGTCAAGGTGCGTTACGACCCGTTCGATGTGAGTGTTGGGTATGCGTATATTGCTGGCCGCTGGCGCAAATGTGATTGTCCCTACACGGAATTCGCCGGGTGTTCTGAACGTGAACTGCAACAGCTGACCGAAGAACTGCGCAAACGGAACCGTCTCCACTATGGCAGAGAGCATATCGAGATCACGCAGAAACAACTGGCAACATTTCGACGCGAAAACGCTGACATCGAGGCCATCCTCCGTCAGCAACGTCATGATCGCGAGACCAGAGCCGCTCTGGTCGTGTTAGAGGGAGGGAAGAGACCACCAACACAGCCTTCCACGGAGCCTCTTCAAGCTGAAGAGGAGAATGGGGGACTTCCACCAGCGTCATCTGAGAAGGCGAAGAAGATCAATCCCTACGAAAATTTGATCGTGCTCAGACGGATAGAGCTATGAACAACGAAGACGAAAAGCCTGAAGTCCAGCCAGAAGCCCCCGAGTCCTTTCCGCCTGAGGTACTGAGGCTTCCTGCGGGAGTACGGCAGGAATATTTCGAGCAACGATGCCTCATCTCACACCCCCGCCTCCTGCAAGCCTTAGAGACCACTCTCCAGGAGATCTGTCCACCAGACGAAGGCGCAGGCACAAGACGACCAGGAACGATGGTGCTCGTCATCGGCCCAAGCCGAGTAGGGAAAACAACACTCATCCGTTTGCTCGAAGAACGATTGAGGGCTGTGAGCAAAGAACGGATGTTGTCCGATCCCAGTTTCATCCCTGTTGCCAGTATCCTGGCAGCAGGACCAGGCACCAACCGCTTCGAGTGGACAGAGTATTACCGAGCGGTCCTGCGGGCCTTGCATGATCCGTTTGTGGATGGGAAGGTGGCACGGATACGCACCAGGGAACTGCGAGAAGCGATGGAAACGGCGCTCTGCGAGCGCAAGCCCCTGGCCATCATTGTCGATGAAGCCCATCATCTGGCGGAAGCCGCCAGGGGCAGCCGCCTCCAGAGCCAATTAAATCACCTCAAACATTTCGAGAATGCTACCGGCGTGAGCCATATTCTGGTTGGCACCTACGAGATGAGACCGTTCAGACGAGTGAATGCACAACTGGCCTGCCGCAGCGTGGATGTCCATTTTCCTCGCTATGACGCTACCATTGATCAAGATGCTCAGCTATTCAGGAGTGTCGTGTGGGCGTTGCAGCGGCAACTGCCGGTCGAGCAAGAACCCTCTCTGATCGAGCGCTGGGAGTTTTTGTATGCACGAAGCATTGGCTGTATCGGGCTCTTGAAAATGCATCTGAATCGAGCACTGAATCTGGCATTGACGGAACAGGCCAAGACGGTGACATTGACACACTTGCGCAAAACAGCCCTCTCAGAGATGCGCGTTGAACTGGCCTTACGCAATGCATTGGAAAGTGAGGCAGAACTGACGGAACCCGATGGTGCTGATGAGCGGCTCCTCACCCTCTTGGGATTGCGAGGACCTGGCACGACACCGCAGTCAAAAGCAAAGACCGACGAGCAACCTCCCTCTCCCCTAAGACAAGATCGGCCAGGGAAACGATCACCTGGTCGAGATGCAACCGGGCAAAAGCCCGACGAAGACGCATCGGAGCCTCTTTCAGGCGAAGAGAAAGTTGGATAAGCATGATTGACTCCTCTGCCTTTGCCGTGCGTCTTCTCCCTTTTACAGTAAACTATGTACAAGCCCACTCGACAGAGGGCCGGAGCAAGCAGTACACTTGCTCTTGTGAAATCGCGAACGCGGAAGGCGAAAGTCTACTTCTTCCACACGGCTCGACCGCTTCAGAAAGAAAGATCGCACTTCGCCTTTCGATGTTCCTGGAAAAACGACCATGAGAGGATCGCGCTTCGAGCGCCACAGTAAAAGGACCCGTAGCTCCAGGAACGCTTGTAGTCAAGCAAGGAGGACTCTTGCCATGTGGTTTGCAGGCGGAGATTGGGCCGATACGCACCCATGACGTGCTGGTCATTGATGAGACGAGTCGTCAGGTGAGTTCGTGCCGTGTCACACATACGGTTGAAGGACTGAGACAACTGCAAGCCTTTTTGCTCTCGATTTGCGGTCCAGCGCGCAAAGAAGAGATGGCTTGCATCATCGAAACCACGCATGGCCTGCTCATTGCCGCGAGGCTTCCAGCCGGTTTCCCCGTCTATCCGGTCAACCCCAAGACCGTGGATCGCCATCGCCGTGCCTCCGGCGCCAAAACGGATCAGATTGATGCCTATCTGCTTGCCAAGCATGGGCGAGCCGAATGGGCGGATCTGCGACGATTGGAACCCGATAGCTCCATCGTGGCCGAACTCAAAGCCTTGACGCGTGACCAGGAGAGCTTGATCCAGAGCCAGACACGGCTGGTCAATCAGCTCACCGCTTGCCTCAAAGCGTATTATCCGGTGGCTTTGACTCTCTTTAGCAAGCTGCACCAACGCTCGACCTGGCTCTTCTTGCAGACGTATCCCCCCCCGGAAGTGGCCATGGCCGCTTCTGCGCAACAGATCACGCTGGTTCTCAAAAAGGCCAAGCATCCTCAAGCCGAGCAGGTCGCCGCCAAGATCTACCACAAGCTTCATCAGCCTCATCTGAGAGCCGATGCGATCACGACCCGCACCAAAGCGCGCTTGATGCCAGTGGGGATCAAACAATTGCTGCCTCTGCTTGAGGAGATCGCCACCTACGATGAGGAGATTGAGCGACTTTTTTTGATGCATGAAGACAACGAGGTCTTCAGCAGTCTGCCTCGTGCGGGAAAGCGACTGGCGCCTCGTCTGCTGGCCGAAATCGGGGATGATCGAACACGTTATGCGAAAACGGCCAGTCTGCAAGCTTTGGCAGGCACGTCGCCGGTCCCCTATGAAAGCGGCAACTATTCCAAGCCGCATCGACGCTATGCGTGTAGCAAACCGCTGCGCAACGCTCTGCAGCAGTTTGCGAGGCCTCGCACGCAAACCGAAGCCTGGGCCCAGGACTACTATCGCCGTAAGCGCCAAGAAGGGAAAAGTCACTCTGAGGCGGTGCGTGCGCTGGCCAACCTGTGGGTCAGGATTATCTTCGCCATGTGGAACAAGAAGGAGAAGTATCAAACCAGGACCTTTGAAGAGGCACAACGTCTCCACGCCAAACGCACAGCCTAATTGCAGGACTTGTGCCCAAGCTCTACTCGCGTTTGCCTGAGAGGCAAAACACCAGCCTGTTTTTTGCCTTTCAACTTGGCATGCCTTTTTCAGACCATGCAAGCGCCGCGCTGTCAAGGAAAGCGAAGCGGCTTGACAGCGCGGTGCGGCATGGTCGACTTCCTCATGCCATGTTGAAGGGTTTCCTCCGTTCCGCTGCTTCATTTCTCTCCTCTCAGTTTCTTCTTGATGGGCTTTTAGGGCTTGACATAGAGGATCTTTCTGGAGAGGGGGTCAGGATGCCTTTCAGGAAAGCGATATGCCTGAACGCAGTCGGCTGTACAGCCTTGCTCCCTATGCAATCGAGACCATCTGGCGCGAAAGTTTGACTAGCTACATCAATCGCTTGGGGTGGACTCACCATATCTCCCCTCGTGCTTTTGCAGCGGAGATGATCCTTCCTCACGTCAAGAAAGATCTGGGACTACCTCTGCCTGCTGCTGCGATGTTTGGCGCTCACGAGGCGATGAGCCTCAATGGTACGGGTCCGCTTGCCAGTGCCGGGGTAGCCCTTCTGAAACACCTCACCATGCGGGCGGACCTGCATCTCTTAACCTTGCCCTGGTGGGTGGGTGATCTTCCTCGCCGGGGGCAACTGCGGCAAACGCCAGCCTGGTGCCCCTCGTGTCTGGCTGAATGGAGGACCCAAGCGCGGCCTCTCTCTCAACCTCTCTTCTGGATGTTTCACATCGTCACCCTCTGTCCTCGCCACCGAAGCCCTTTGGTGGATCGATGTCCGTGTTGTCAGAAGCGCCAGATGATCCTTGCCACCCACCAAACACAGCCTGGGGCATGTACCTCGTGTGGCACGTTTCTTGGGGAAGCTGCGGGAGGTGTCTCTGGACAACCAGACCATGAGCAGCATATGGCATGGCAAGGATGGGTCATCTCCGTGTTGGAGGAACTGCTTACGGCAAGCCAGGCTTACGGTCAACTCCAGTGGGAGCCGTTTTTCGGACACCTGGCAACCTATCTCAAAGAACAACAAGCCTACTCGAAATTGGCACAATTGACCGGGATCACGAGGCAAGCACTCCACCGCTGGGTCAACACCGATGATTCCTACATACCGACGCTCCAAACGCTCCTCAAATTCTGTTATGGTTGCAAGATTACCCCTGTACAAGTGATGAGGAATCAATTGGATCATCTCCGACAAGCGGGTTCGCAAGGAATGGAGGTTGCTTCTCCACTGCCACAACGCCCGATGCGACGAGTAGTAGATCGAGAACGCTGTCAAGCATTGCTCCAAGCCGTTCTGGACGGAAGAGAAGAACCGCTAGGAACGTACCAAATTGCCCAACGGCTTGGGTATGCTGAACAAAGCCTTCTGCATCATTTTCCCCAGGAATGTGCAGAGGCTACACAGCGTGCGAAAGCCTCTCGAAATCAGCGCAAGGAGCACCGCCTTGCACTGATTAGTGAGCAAGTGCGACAAGCGACTCTTGCTGTGCATGCTTCGGGACACTATCCATCTCAGCATGCCATCACCCCTTTTCTCCCCCGTGGTACGATGCGTATGCAGAAGGCAAAAACAGCCTGGCGCGCTGCTCTTCAGGAACTTGACTTAGAGCATCGACTTCCATGATGCGGCAAAACTTATGGCACAAAACGGCAAAACTTTCTGGCAAAGGGCA